>OMCP01000544.1_pt1 | contig 12274 bp, 7 predicted proteins | sample 1646051 | NCBI WGS metagenome assembly OMCP01 (sample SAMEA103958146, study PRJEB25191) | human gut metagenome
CGGGGGTCGCGCCAGCGGCAGGTGGTGGCGGCGGAGGTGATGGTGATACCACGCTCCTGCTCCTGCACCATCCAGTCCATGGTGGCAGAGCCCTCATGGGTTTCACCGATGCGGTGCACACGACCGGTGTAGAACAGAATACGTTCCGTGGTGGTCGTCTTGCCGGCGTCGATGTGCGCCATGATACCAATGTTGCGCACCCGCTCAAGGGGATGACTGCGAGGCATATGGTTTGCTCCTTTCAGCAGCGCTGCAGCGGCATCGGGCGTATCAAGCGCTCATGCGGCGGCAGCAGGTTGGCGCATTACCAGCGATAGTGGGCGAAAGCCTTGTTCGCTTCGGCCATGCGGTGCATTTCTTCCTTGCGCTTCACAGCCGCGCCGGTGTTGTTGGCAGCGTCCATGATTTCAGCGGCAAGACGTTCCGCCATGGTCTTCTCGCCGCGCTTGCGGGAGAACATGACCAGCCAGCGCAGGGCCAGCGTCTGACGGCGTTCCGGACGGATTTCAATCGGGACCTGATAGGTCGCGCCGCCAACACGGCGAGCCTTGACCTCCAGAGAGGGCGCAACGTTAGCCAGAGCAGCCTGGAACACTTCGTTGGCATCCTTGCCGGTCTTTTCCTTGATGGTATCGAAGGCTTCGTAGCACACGTTCTGAGCGACGCCACGCTTGCCGTCGAGCATGATCTGATTGATGAGCTTGGTCACAACCGTGGTCCCGTGTACGGGATCCGGCAGCACCTCGCGCTTGGGTACAAAACCGCGACGGGGCATAGTAAATACCTCCAATTAGACGTGATAGTCAGTCGTAAAGTGTGGATTGCGGAAGCATCCCCGGATGTGGGTCATCCTCTCCCAGTCGGAATGCGCGTCAGCATCGCGCGTCATCGGCCACGATTCAGGCCGACCCAGCCGCATCCGGCTTCTGCGCGGGCGTCTTCCCTGTTCCACAGGCAGGCGCTGGTGCGTCAAAAGCGGTTCTCCGGCTGACCGAAGGCTGCAAAAGGGATGTTGTGAAGCAGGCGGATGCTTACTTCTTCGGGCGCTTTGCGCCATAGAGGGAACGAGCCTGCATCCGCTTGGCCACACCGGCGGTATCCAGCGCGCCACGGATGATGTGATAACGAACGCCAGGCAGGTCACGAACGCGGCCGCCGCGGATCAGCACAACGCTATGCTCCTGCAGGTTGTGGCCGATGCCGGGGATGTAGCAGGTACCTTCGATGGAGTTCGTCAGACGAATACGGGCAATCTTACGAAGAGCGGAGTTCGGCTTCTTGGGCGTCATCGTCTTGACGCTCAGGCAAACGCCGCGCTTCTGAGGGCAGCCCTGAAGAATGGGCGCGGTAGACTTGTTCGTCGTCTTCTCGCGGCCCTTGCGAACCAGCTGATTGATCGTGGGCATGAGAGCACCTCCAAATTTATGTCCAAAAGTTCCGCAACCCTCGGAAACTGTTTGGCGAATGGAATAGAATGAGGCTTACTTGAGGATCGCCGCAGCGGCACAGGGAATGTCCAGCCCGCACGCCGCACCGAGCGCCTTCGTTTCATCCACGCGGCGAATCGGCACGCCCGCATCCTCGCAGGCGCGGGTCACCTTCTGGTAAAGGAAGGTGTCGATGTCGCGGGCGACGTACACCCGCTGGGCGGAACCGGCTTTCAGCGCACGCATGACCGCCTTGGTTCCAACTGCTTTTGAGACAGAATTTTTCAGGTCTTCCACGCTGAAATCCCTCCTGTTGCTGTTCTCGGCTGACCGCTCAATGCCGGCAGAAAAGCGCACCGAAAAGACACACTTTGCCGCAGCAAGCGCTCAACTCGTATATTGTAGCATTTTCACCTCGGCTTGTCAACTGGTTTTCGCGCCTCAAACCCTGTTTTTTGCAACGTTTTTTGCGATTTTAAGTTCCATATTCATGAACACGTTTTCGGGAGGGGACAAGCGCACGGCATCCGCTGATTTTTCTTTCCTCGGTTCACCATGAAAGCGCTTTCCTGTTCATTCCCCAAACGAGCGGCACACGGCGGCTTTCTCCCGCAGAACACGATTCCCAAAAGAAAAAAGGCAGCCTGCGCCGCCTTTTGGGAGAGTCGTTTTCCCGTCGATTCGGCTGATTCCGTCAAAAAAATGCCGACTGTCTCGCTGAATCGCTTCCATTATAATATGCGTCAATATTTCACATCCGACACAATGCGGTCGCACACCCACATCTCGCCGTCCGTCGTCAGGTGAATGAATCCCGGCACTGTCCAGACCGTATCAAGCGCCGTCCGCCGGATGTACTTCTTGCCTTCCGTCTCGCGCTGATTGCAGGTCACAATCGCCAGCTCCGGCGAAACCGCCGCGCGGTACTCCGGTGTCAGCGCCTGCAGGCCATGGTGCGGATACTTCAGCACCTCCGCCTTGAGCATCTCCGCGCCGACCTTCTCAATCAGCCCGTTCTGCCCCTTCTGCTCCAAATCAGCGGAAAAGAGCATCTTCCGCTGCCCAAACGTCAGCATGATTTGCGCCGAGCGGTCGTTGAGGCGGGTGTACTCCGGCTTGTCCAGCATCCATACCTGCATCGTCGCTGTGCCGAGCGTCAGCGTGTCGCCGTCGCCGAACATCCGCACCGTCACACCCGCACGCTCCGCCGCCTTTATCGCGTTCGCGCAGTGCACTGTCTCCTCCGCCGGGAAGCAGAGCCACAGTTCGTCCACAGTAATTTCCTTAATTAACTCCGCGAATCCGCCGATGTGGTCGGCGTGCGGGTGGGTGTTGACGATTTTGTCCACATGGGTGATGCCCAGCTGCTTGAACATGTTCAGGATGCGCCGTGCCTGTCCAGATGTCGCGCAGTCGATGAGCATCGTCTCGCCGCCGCAGCGCAGAAACGCCGCGTCGCAGTCCAGAATCTGCGGGAAGATGATTTCCAGCAGTTCAGCATCCTCCGCAAAGGCAAAATCCGCCGATACATCCGGCGCGTTGATACGGTTGATGACCGTTTTGTCCGTACCCTCGCCCGCCGCCGCCCCCAGCAGCATCAGCACCGTCAGCAGAAGTGTCACCGCACGTCTGCCGAAACGTTTCCACCACACCATCATTTCATACCTCCATCGTCAGAATTCCACACATTTCCAGTAAAAAGGGTACATTTCCCCCTTGACATTCCGGGATATGTATGTTAGAATTTTAAATTGCATCAGTATCTTTGCATACTGTTGATTTTTCCTGCGCTTGTATTGTACACGGAAACGCGGAAAAATGCAAGCGGGAATTTTCGACTGCCATACATTTTCGCGCTTTTTCGCCAAAATTCCTGCAAAGCGGCGAAAAAACGCACGTTTTCACCAAGCAGAGGATGCTGGTTTTGACTGATGAAGGGGTGATCATACATCATGGCGCATGAGGTTGCAATGGGTAAGCTCCGGAAACGCATGAGCTTCTCCCGCATCAATGAAGGTCTGGAAATGCCGGATCTGATCGAGGTGCAGAAGAGGTCGTATCAGCGGTTCCTCGAAACCGACCTGAAAGAGGTTCTGGCAGACGCCTCGCCCATCACCAACTACAACGGCAATCTGGAATTGACCTTCACGGATTATTCTCTGGGTGAGCCGAAGAACTCCGTGGAGCGCTGCCGCGAGCGGGATATGACCTACGCCGCGCCGCTGAACATTCACGTCCACCTGTACGACAGCGAGACTTCCGAAATCAAGGAAACCGATGTCTACATGGGCGATTTCCCCCTGATGACGGAAAACGGTACGTTCGTCATCAACGGTGCTGACCGTGTCATCGTCTCCCAGCTGGTTCGTTCGCCGGGCTGCTATTATACCCGCACGCTGGACAAGGCGGGTGTGCCGCTCTACTCCAGCCAGATTATCCCCAACCGCGGCGCGTGGCTGGAATACGAGACGGACTCCAATGACATCATCTGGGTTCGCCTTGACCGCGCCCGCAAGCTCTGCCTGACCACGCTCCTGCGCGCGCTGGGCTACGAAACGGACGACGACATCCGCAATCTGCTGGGCAACGACAAGCGGCTGGAAGCGACGATGGCAAAGGACACCACCGTGGCGGAAGCAAGCAAGGATCGCGGCGGCGCGGTGCGCACCCTGCGTGAACAGGCGCTGCTGATTATCTACAAGAAGCAGAAGCCGGACGAGCCCGAATCCGTCGAGAGCGCGACGAACATGTTCAAGTCGCTGTTCTACGATCCCAAGCGCTACGACGTCATGCGCGTGGGCCGCTACAAGTTCAATAAGAAGCTGTCCATTGCCACCCGCATCAACAAGCATATCATCGCTGAGGACATTATTGACCCCCGTACGGGCGAAGTGATGTTCCGCGCGGGTCAGGTGATTGACCTCGAAACCGCGCGCCGTGTGCAGAACGCCGGCGTCAACCGCGTTGTGGTGGACTGCGAAGGCGAAAAGCGCATCGTCATCGGCAACAACTTCGTGGATGCGGCGGAGTATCTGCCCTTTGACCCCAAGGAAGTCGGCATCCTCGAAATGGTGCACCTGCCCACTTTGAAGGCGATTATCGACGGCTTGGGCGAGGATGTGGAAGAAGAGCAGCTCAAGCAGGTGATTGCGGACAACGTGCAGCACCTCGTGCCCAAGCACATCACCGATGACGACATGGTGGCCTCCATCAGCTATCTGCTGGGTCTGCCCTACGGCATCGGCACGACGGACGACATTGACCACCTCGGCAACCGCCGCCTGCGCAGTGTCGGCGAACTGCTGCAGAACCAGTTCCGCACAGGGCTGAGCCGCATGGAGCGCAACGTTCGCGAGCGCATGAGCGCGCAGGACGGCTCGACCGACTATCAGCCCGATTCCCTGATTTCCATCCGTCCCGTGACGGCGGCGATTAAGGAATTCTTCGGTTCCTCCCAGCTGTCGCAGTTCATGGACCAGAACAACCCGCTGGCTGAATTGACCCACAAGCGCCGTTTGTCCGCTCTGGGCCCCGGCGGTCTGAACCGCGACCGCGCCTCTTTCGAGGTTCGCGACGTACACTACTCCCACTACTCCCGCATCTGCCCGATTGAAACGCCTGAAGGCCCGAACATCGGTCTGATCGGCTCTCTGGCGACCTATGCCCGCATCAACGAGTACGGCTTTATTGAAGCGCCGTACCGCCGCGTGGACAAGGAGCATCGCCGCGTCACCAACGAGCACGTCTACATGACGGCTGATGAAGAAGACCTGTACCGCATTGCGACGGCCACCGAGCCGCTGGATGAGAACAACTGCTTCGTCAACGACATGATTACCGTCCGCGAAGTGACCGAATATGTGCAGGTTCCGGGCGATCAGGTTGACTTCATCGACGTGTCGCCGCGTCAGGTCGTTTCCATCGCGACGGGCATGATTCCCTTCCTGGAAAACGACGACGCCACCCGCGCCCTGATGGGTTCGAACATGCAGCGTCAGGCTGTGCCGCTGCTCGTTCCGGAAGCGCCGTATGTCGGCACGGGTCTGGAATTCAAGGCTGGTCACGACTCCGGCGTGGAAATTCTGGCGCGTGAAGACGGCGTGGTCGAGAAGGTGGACGGCAACACCATCGTCATCCGTGACGATTTGGGTGAACGCCACGTCTACCACCTGACCAAGTTTGCCCGCACGAACCAGTCCAACTGCGCCAACCAGCGCCCGGTCGTTTCCGCGGGTCAGCGCATCTGCAAGGATGACCTGCTGGCGGATGGCCCGTCCACCGAAAAGGGCGAAATCGCGCTGGGCCGCAATGCCCTCATCGGCTTCATGAACTGGGAAGGCTACAACTACGAGGATGCCGTCCTGCTGTCCGAGAAGCTGGTTAAGGAAGACATTTACACCTCCATCCACATGGAGGAATTTGAATGCGAAGCCCGCGAAAGCAAGCTGGGGCCGGACGAAATCACCCGCGACATCCCGAACGTCGGCGAGGACGCGGTGAAGGATCTCGATGAGCGCGGCATCATCCGCATCGGTGCGGAGGTTCGTGCGGGCGACATTCTGGTCGGCAAGGTCACGCCCAAGGGTGAAACCGAGCTGACGAGCGAAGAGCGCCTGATGCGCGCCATCTTCGGCGAAAAAGCGCGCGAGGTGCGTGACACCTCCCTGCGCGTGCCGCACGGCGAATGGGGCGTTGTGGTCGATGTGAAGATTTTCGACCGTGCGCATTCCGATGAGCTGTCCCCGTCCGTACAGCAGATGGTTCGCGTCTACATCGCCCAGAAGCGTAAGATTTCCGTCGGTGACAAGATGTCCGGCCGTCACGGCAACAAGGGTGTCGTTTCCCGCGTCCTGCGCGAAGAGGACATGCCCTTCCTGCCCGATGGCACGCCGCTGCAAATTGTGCTGAACCCGCTGGGTGTTCCGTCTCGTATGAACATCGGTCAGGTTCTGGAAGTGCACTTGGGTCTGGCTTGCCGCGCGCTGGGCTGGCACATTGCCACGCCGGTTTTCGACGGCGCAACCTACCCGGAAATCCGCGAATGCCTCGAAATGGCGGCCGACACGATGGCCAAGCCGGTGGATGAGAGCAACCCGCGGATGATGCAGAGCTACTTCCACAATGGTCGTCCGCTCCGCCTGAATCTGGATGAAGAAGGTCGCCGCCTGTTCCTGGACGGCAAGATTCGCCTGCGCGACGGCCGTACCGGCAACTGGTTCGAGAACCCCGTTACTGTCGGTGTCATGTACTTCCTGAAGCTGCACCATCTGGTTGACGACAAGATGCACGCCCGCTCCGTCGGTCCGTACTCCTTGGTCACCCAGCAGCCGCTGGGCGGCAAGGCGCAGTTCGGCGGCCAGCGCTTCGGCGAAATGGAAGTCTGGGCGCTGGAAGCCTACGGCGCGGCGAACACCCTGCAGGAAATCCTGACCGTGAAGTCCGACGATACCGTGGGCCGCGTCAAGACCTACGAAGCCATCATCAAGGGCGAGAACATCCCCGCCCCGGGCGTGCCGGAATCCTTCAAGGTGCTGATTAAGGAACTGCAGGCGCTGTGCCTGGATATCAAGGTGCTTGACCGCGACCGCAACGTGATTGAGATTCCCGAACTTGACCCGGAGGACATGGCGCCGCCGAGCAAGAACAATGCGCCCGAACAGGACAAGCAGGAATCGCTCACGACGCTGCTGCCGGAGGACGAGGACGCCGATGCCATCAGCAACGACTTCCCGGACAATGACTTCCCGCTGAATGATTTGGATTCCGACAGCGAGGACGACGATTTGTCGATTCCGCTCTCCTTCGATGACGACGAGGAAAACGACGATCTGGACACCATGCGTCTGGACGATTTGGGCTTTGACGACATGAATCTGGATGACGACGATCAGTAATTGACACATGAGCCTATCAGCCGGACAGGAATCCCCTTCCGGCTGATGGCTTTCCCGTACAGGACATACACCGGTGTTACAATGAAGGGAGTGTGAACCCTTTTGTTTGAGCTGACCAATCTTGACGCCATCCAGATCGGCATGGCCTCTCCTGAGCAGATTCGGCAGTGGTCTCATGGTGAAGTCACCAAGCCCGAAACCATCAACTATCGTACCCTGAAGCCCGAAAAAGACGGCCTGTACTGCGAGCGCATCTTCGGCCCGACGAAGGACTGGGAGTGCGCCTGCGGCAAGCACAAGCGCATCCGTCCGAAGGACAAGAACCTCGTGTGCGACAAGTGCGGCGTGTCCGTCACGCGCGCCAAGGTTCGCCGCGAGCGCATGGGTCATATCGAACTTGCTGCGCCCGTGAGCCATATCTGGTACTACAAGGGAATCCCCAGCCGTATGGGTATGCTGCTGGAGCTGTCCCCCCGTGTGCTGGATAAGGTGCTGTATTTCGCGAATTTTATCGTCCTTGATCCCGGCAACACCGCCGTGACCAACGTCGCCCTGCATGACCTGATTAACGACGACCAGTACCGCGCCATCATGGAGAAGCCCGACCGCGGCAGCTTCAAGGCGATGATGGGTGCCGAAGCCGTGCAGACCATGCTGCGCGAGCTGGATTTGGACAAGCTGAGCGCCGAACTGAAGGCGGAAATCGAAACCCTGACGAGCAAGGAGCGCAACCGCGACACCGAAGGGCAGAAGCGCGCGCACGCCGTGAAGCGTCTGGAAGTTGTCGAATCATTCCGCGCCAGCGGCAACAAGCCCGAATGGATGGTGCTGACCGTCCTGCCGGTTATCCCGCCGGATCTGCGCCCGATGGTGCAGCTGGACGGCGGCCGCTTCGCCGCGTCTGACCTGAATGACCTCTACCGCCGCGTTATCAACCGCAACAACCGCCTGAAGCGCCTGCTGGAACTGGGCGCGCCGGAAATCATCGTCCGCAACGAGAAGCGTATGCTGCAGGAATCCGTGGACGCGCTGATTGACAACGGCCGCCGCGGTCGTGCGGTCACTGGCCCCGGCGGACGCGCGCTGCGCAGCCTGTCTCACACGCTGAGCGGCAAGCAGGGCCGTTTCCGTCAGAACCTGCTGGGCAAGCGTGTTGACTATTCCGGCCGTTCCGTTATCGTCGTCGGCCCGGAAATGAAGCTGCATCAGTGCGGTCTGCCCAAGGAAATGGCGCTGGAGCTGTTCAAGCCCTTCGTCATGAAAAAGCTGGTCAAGGGCGGCTTCGCCCAGAACGTCAAGGGCGCCAAGCGCATGGTGGAGCGCAGCGCACCGGAAGTATGGGGCGTGCTGGAAGAGGTCATCAAGGATCATCCCGTGCTGCTGAACCGTGCGCCTACTCTGCACCGTTTGGGCATTCAGGCCTTTGAGCCGGTGCTGGTAGAGGGCCGGGCCATTAAGCTCCATCCTCTGGTATGCACAGCCTTCAACGCCGACTTTGACGGCGACCAGATGGCCGTGCACGTGCCCCTGTCTGTGGAAGCACAGGCGGAGGCCCGCTTCCTCATGCTGGCGGCCAACAATATTTTGAAGCCCCAGGACGGCAAGCCCGTGGTCTGCCCCACCCAGGACATGGTCATCGGCTGCTACTATCTGACCCAGCAGCGGGACGGCGTCAAGGGCGAAGGCAAGGCCTTCCACTCCGAGGACGAAGCCATCATGGCCTATCAGACCGGTGAGATCACGCTGCAATCCAAGGTGTATGTCCGGCTGGAGCGCCAGTGGCAGGGGAAGACCTACCGCAAGGTGGTCAATACCTCCGTGGGCCGGCTGATCTTCAACAACGCCATTCCTCAGGATCTGGGTTTTGTGCAGAGAGACTGCTTGGATGATATGTTCAAGCTGGAAGTGGATCATCTGGTGGTCAAGAAGGATCTGGGCACCATTGTGGATATGTGCTATCGCAAGCATGGCCCCACCATCACCTCCGAGGTGCTGGACAGGATCAAGTCTTTGGGCTTTACCTATTCCACCAAGGCGGGCATCACCGTCAGCTATCAGGACATCAAGGTGCCCAAAGAGAAAAAGGCCATTATCGCCGCTGCCGAAAAGCAGGTTGTGGATATCGACAATATGTTCCGCATGGGTCTGCTTTCCAACAAGGAGCGCCGCGACAACGTGATCGCCATCTGGGAAAAGGCTGTGGATGATGTTACCACCGCCCTGATGGATTCCATGGATCCTTACAACAACATCTTCATGATGGCCAACTCCGGTGCTCGAGGCAGCAAGGCGCAGATCCGTCAGCTGGCCGGTATGCGTGGTCTGATGGCGGATCCTTCCGGTCAGATCATCGAGGTGCCTATCCGGGCCAACTTCAGAGAAGGCCTTTCCGTGCTGGAGTTCTTCATCTCCTCCCACGGCGCCCGTAAGGGTCTGGCCGATACGGCTCTGCGTACCGCCGACTCCGGTTATCTGACCCGCCGCCTGGTAGACGTTTCTCAGGACGTGATCGTCCGGGAGGAGGACTGTTTTGCTTCCCGGAACGATACGCCCAAGGGTATGTGGATCACCGATCTGCGGGATGACAGCAAGCTCATCGAGCCTTTGAAAGCCCGTATCGCAGGCCGCTATACCATTGATCCCGTGGTCAATCCCGCTACCGGCGAAGTCATCGTTCCGGCGGATTCCATGATCACCTATGAGCAGGCCGATGCCATTGAAGCCGCAGGCATCACCGAAGTTCTCTGCCGCAGCGTATTCACCTGCCGCACGGAGCACGGCGTATGCGCCAAGTGCTACGGCAACAACCTGGCTACCGGCGGCCATGTGAGCATCGGCGAAGCCGTGGGCATTATCGCCGCACAGGCTATCGGCGAGCCCGGTACCCAGCTGACCATGCGTACCTTCCACACCGGTGGCGTTGCTTCCAACGAGGATATTACCCAGGGTCTTCCCCGCGTGGAGGAGCTTTTCGAAGCCCGCAAGCCCAAGGGACTGGCCGTTATCACCGAGATCGCCGGTGTATTCCATATGGATGAGGAAAAGCGCCGGGCCATCATCTCCAACGAAGACGGCGAGAGCGTGGATTACCACATTCCTTACGGCTCCAAGATGAAGGTAAAGGAAGGAGATGCCGTAGAGGCCGGTCAGGAACTGACCGAAGGCTCCGTGAACCCCAACGATATCCTGCGCATCCTGGGCGTAAAGGGCGTGCAGAGCTATCTGCTTAAAGAGGTGCAGAGCGTATACCGGCTCCAGGGTGTTGAGATCTCCGATAAGCATATAGAGGTCATCATCCGCCAGATGCTCCGCAAGGTGCAGGTGGAGGATGCCGGAGATACCAACCTGCTGGCCGGTGAGCTGTGCGACATCTTCCGCTTCGAGGAAGAGAATGAGCGCGTTCTCACGGAGAATCCCGAAGGCCGTCCCGCCATTGCCAAGCGCAAGCTCCTGGGCATCACCAAGGCGGCACTGGCTACGGAATCCTTCCTCTCCGCCGCATCCTTCCAGGAGACCACAAGGGTACTTACCGAAGCAGCCATCAAGGGCCGCATCGACCCGCTGCTGGGCCTGAAGGAGAACGTTATCCTGGGCAAGCAGATCCCCGCAGGCGTGGGGCTCCGCCGGTACCAGGAAGTGCAGGTGGCCGAGAAAGACGCCCAAATGAACTAACCCCAACGGGAAGGAGAAGCGCCCATGGAAAAGAGAACGTATCTGGACGATTGCCCACTGAAGGGCAGCCGGACATGCCGTTTGCTGCACATGGGCGCCTGCGATATCTGCCCTGGCCGGGAACCGGAAGGCCGGGCTGCACTGGAGGCCACGGTTCGGGGCTTTGACGCCCGGGTGGATGGCCCCGCGGTTGCATCCCTGTTCGAATCCGAAACCTGTTCTCTTTGCAAAGGGGAGCAAAAGGAAAAGCGAAACGGTTACGCCCTGTGGGATATGGGCTTCCCTGCGGAAGCGCCTGCTGGGAAGAAAAAGTTCAGTCTTTTCGGCCCTCAGGTCCCTCGATGGGAGTATCTTTTGCCGCTGCAGTTTGCCTGCTGCCGCCGATGCCGCCGGAGAGTACTGCTGACCGGGTATCTCCCCATGCTGGGCCTGATCCTGGGCTTGGGGATTACATTGCTTCTGGCCGGAGTAGAACACTTTGCCCAGCCCCTGCGGGCTTTGTGGCGTGGCTTGCCGCTGACTCTGACTCTTGTGCTGGCCCTTGTTGGGTATGGCACAGGGAAGCTGCTGTCCCGGAAACTGCAAAAGCGCTTCAGTCGGAACATGTACATCGATCCGGAGGAACATCCCGTGGTTCGGGCTCTGCTGGAAAGAGGCTGGCTGCCCATGGGCAAAGCTGGTGCCCAGCGAATGATCTTCACCCGGAAGCGGCTGCACCGCGGATTGGGCACCGCACCCTCCAAAGCGTATGCTTTCCGGGAGGAAGAGCAGGTGTGAACACTCCGTGAATTCCCTGAAAGACGGGAAAATACGGGGGAAAAGCCTTGACAGCCTTTCAACGGGCTGATAAAATCAATATTTGGCAGCGTATGGGAGCAAAAGGCCCATATGCTTTGGTGCGTATAAGCACCTTAATGGATGGACAATACTCTCTACGATAGGGTTGCAGAGAGATTGAATTTCAATATAGATAGATTTTAAGCCATTTTTTTAGGAGGAATTCTGAATGCCGACCGTAAATCAGCTGGTTCGCAAGGGCAGACAGCAGGTGGAGTATAAATCCAATGCGCCCATTTTGAAGCAGTGCCCCCAGCGCAGGGGTGTATGCACGGGTGTCCGTACCATGACCCCCAAAAAGCCTAACTCTGCGCTTCGTAAAATCGCTCGTGTCCGTCTGACCGACGGTCTCGAAGGTACCGCCTACATTCCCGGTATCGGCCACAACCTGCAGGAGCACTCCGTGGTGCTGATCCGCGGCGGCCGTGTAAAGGATCTGCCCGG
>OMCP01000553.1_pt1 | contig 12216 bp, 5 predicted proteins | sample 1646051 | NCBI WGS metagenome assembly OMCP01 (sample SAMEA103958146, study PRJEB25191) | human gut metagenome
GGCGGGGAAACCCGGCCGCGCTTTGGTGGGCTTTAGGACGTATCCGTATTTCACATGCGGACGGAAAAAACGGAGGTTTTCTCATGGAAAACAGCGACCAGAATTACCCCCTGTATTCGCAAGGCTTTGAGCACGACGCCTGCGGCATCGGCGCGGTGGTGAGCATCGACGGCGTCGCCAGCCATGGTATTGTGGACGACGCCCTGTCCATTGTGGAGCGCCTGGAGCACCGGGCGGGCAAGGATGCCACCGGCGAGGTGGGCGACGGCGTGGGCCTGCTGGTGCAGATCCCCCACCGCTTCTTTTCGATGCAGGGCCTTCCTCTGGGGCAGCCCAGAGACTATGGCATCGGCATGTTCTTCTTCCCCCAGGATAGCCTGAAGCGCCGTCAAGCCCAGAAGCTGTGCGAGGTGATCTGCTCCAAGGAGGGCGTGAAATTCCTGGGCTGGCGGGAGGTGCCCGTCAACGCCCAGATTTTGGGCCAGCGGGCCAGGGATACCATGCCCGCCATCTGGCAGTGCTTTGTGGCCCGGCCGCCGGAGATCCCGCAGGGACTGGACTTTGAGCGGAAGCTCTACGTGATCCGCCGGGTGTTTGAGCAGAGCAGCGACGGCACCTATGTGTGCTCCTTCTCATCCCGCACCCTGGTGTACAAGGGCATGTTCCTGGTGTGTCAGCTGCGCAAATTCTATCTGGATCTGCAGCAGGAGGAGTTTGAAAGCGCCATTGCCATGGTGCACTCCCGCTTCTCCACCAACACCACCCCCAGCTGGGAGCGGGCGCACCCCAATCGCCTGATCCTGCACAACGGCGAGATCAACACCATCCGGGGCAACGCCGACCGCATGCTGGCCCGGGAGGAGACCATGTGCTCCGCCGTGATGGAGGAGGACATGGACAAGGTGCTCCCCGTCATCGCCCGTGCGGGCTCCGACTCCGCCATGCTGGACAACACCCTGGAATTCCTGATGATGAACGGCATCCCCCTGCCCCTGGCCGTGATGATCACCATCCCGGAGCCCTGGAGGGATGATGCCAGCATGTCCCGGCAGAAGCGGGATCTGTATCACTACTACTCCACCATGATGGAGCCCTGGGACGGCCCCGCCGCCATCTTCTTCTCCGACGGCGACGTGATGGGCGCGGTGCTGGACCGCAATGGTCTGCGCCCCGCCCGGTACTACATCACCAAGGACCGGCGTCTGGTGCTGTCCAGCGAGGTGGGCGTGCTGGATATTCCGGCGGAGAACATTCTGTGCAAGTCCCGGCTCCAGCCCGGCAAGATGCTGCTGGTGGATACGGTGAAGAAACGGGTGATCTCCGATGAGGAATGCAAGTCCGCCTTCGCTGCCCGCCAGCCCTACGGCGAGTGGCTGGATGCCCACCTGGTTCGCCTGGAGCAGCTGAGCGTGCCCAACAAAAAGGTGCCCGTCTATCCCCAGGAGCAGCGGGAGAAGCTGTATAAGGCATTCGGCTACACCTACGAGGATATCAACGATGCCATTCTGACCATGGCCCGCACCGGTTCGGAGAAGATCACCTCCATGGGCACGGACATTCCGCTGGCGGTGCTGTCGGAAAAGCACCAGCCGCTGTTCAACTATTTCAAGCAGCTCTTTGCCCAGGTGACCAATCCGCCCATCGATGCATTGCGGGAGGAGATCGTCACCGATACCACGGTGTACATCGGCTCCGACGGCAACCTGCTCCAGGAGAAGGCGGAAAACTGCCGGGTGCTGGAGATCCGCAATCCCATCCTCACCTCCGTGGAGCTGATGCAGATCCGGGCCATGAACCGCCCCGGCTTCCGGGTGGAGACGGTGTCGCTGTTGTACTATAAGAATTCCTCTTTGAAAACGGCGCTGGATAAGCTCTTCCTGGAGTGCGACCGGGCCTACCGGGCGGGCACCAATATCCTGATCCTGTCCGACCGGGGGGTGGATGAATACCATGTGGCCATCCCGTCCCTGCTGGCGGTGTCCGCATTGGAACAATACCTGATCCGCACCAAGAAGCGCACCGCCGTCTCCATCATTCTGGAGAGCGCGGAGCCGCGGGATGTGCACCACTTTGCCACCCTGCTGGGCTACGGCGCGCGGGCCATCAATCCCTATCTTGCCCAGGAGTGCATTGCCGAGCAGGTGGAGAAAAACCGCCTGGACAAGGATACCCATCAGGCCATTGCGGACTATAATTCCGCCGTGCTCCACGGCATCGTGAAGATCGCCTCCAAGATGGGCATTTCCACGCTGCAATCCTACCAGTCCGCTCAGATTTTTGAGGCGGTGGGCATTTGCAGCGACGTTATCAATCGGTATTTCACCAACACCGTCAGCCCCGTGGAGGGCATCGGCCTGGAGGAGATCGGCGAGGGCGTCCAGTGGCGGCACAACCACGCCTTTGACCTGCTGGACCTGGGGGTGGACACCACCCTGGATTCCACCGGCGTCCACAAGCTCCGCTCCGGCAGCGCCGCCGAGGATCACATGTACAATCCCCAGACCATCATTGCCCTGCGGGAGGCGGTGCAGAATGGGGACTACCGCCGCTTCCGGGAGTATACCGACCTGGTGGACGACGAGCGCAAGCCCCACACCCTGCGGGGGCTGATGGAATTCAACTTCCCGGAGCAGGGCATCCCCCTGGAGCAGGTGGAGCCTGCCAGTGAGATCGTCAAGCGGTTCAAGACCGGGGCAATGTCCTATGGCTCCATCTCCGAGGAGGCCCACACCACCATGGCCATCGCCATGAACACCCTGGGGGGCAAATCCAATTCCGGCGAGGGCGGCGAGGATCCGGCGCGCTACGGCACCGAGAAAAACAGCGCCATCAAGCAGGTGGCCTCCGCCCGGTTCGGCGTGACCTCCGCCTACCTGAACAGCGCCAAGGAGATCCAGATCAAGATGGCCCAGGGCGCGAAGCCCGGCGAGGGCGGCCATCTGCCGGGGAAGAAGGTATATCCCTGGATCGCCAAGACCCGCTATTCTACCCCCGGCGTCTCTCTGATCTCTCCGCCGCCCCATCACGATATCTATTCCATCGAGGACTTGGCCCAGCTGATCTATGACCTGAAAAACGCCAACCGGGACGCGAGAATTTCCGTCAAGCTGGTATCCGAGGCAGGGGTGGGTACCATCGCCGCCGGCGTTGCCAAGGCGGGCGCGGGCTGCGTGCTGATCTCCGGCTACGACGGCGGCTCCGGCGCGGCCCCCAAAAGCTCCATCCACAATGCCGGCCTGCCCTGGGAGCTGGGCCTGGCCGAGGCCCATCAGACCCTGATCCGCAACGGCCTGCGCTCCCGCGTCCGGCTGGAAACCGACGGCAAGCTGATGACCGGCCGGGATGTGGCCATTGCCTGCATCCTGGGCGCGGAGGAATTCGGCTTCGCCACCGCCCCGCTGGTGAGCATGGGCTGCGTGATGATGCGGGTGTGCAATCTGGATACCTGCCCGGCGGGCATCGCCACCCAGAACCCGGAGCTGCGCTGCCGCTTCAAGGGCAAGCCCGAATATGTGATGAACTTCATGCTGTTCATCGCCCAGCAGCTGCGGGAGATCATGGCGAGGCTGGGGGTGCGCACCGTGGATGAACTGGTGGGCCGCACCGACCTGATCCGTCCCCGGGCCAGCCGTATCACCCACCGGGCAGATACCATCGACCTGAGCGGTATCCTGTCCGACCTGCCTCCCGTTCACTATCAGGAGGCGGATAAATTCAACTTTGAGCTGGAAAAGACACTGGATGAGCGTGTCCTTCTGCCCGCCTTTGAGCCCTATTTCAGGAAGAAAAAGTCCCATACGGAGTCCATTCAGGTTTCCAGTGTGAACCGCACTCTGGGCACCATCCTGGGCAGCGAGATCACCCGCCGCTTTGGGGAAGGGCTGGAGGAGGATACCTATGTGGTGAACTGCCGGGGCGGCGGCGGACAGTCCTTCGGCGCGTTCCTGCCCAAGGGCCTGACGCTGAGGCTGGAGGGAGACGCCAACGACTACTTCGGCAAGGGCCTGTCCGGCGGCAAGCTGATCGTCCGGCCGGAGGCGGATGCCGCTTTCCCGGCCAAGGACAATATCATCATCGGCAACGTGGCCCTCTATGGCGCAACCTCCGGCAGAGCCTTTATTAACGGCATCGCCGGGGAGCGATTCTGCGTCCGCAATTCCGGCGCCATCGCCGTGGCGGAGGGCTGCGGCGACCACGGCTGCGAATACATGACCGGCGGCCGGGTGGCCATCCTGGGCATGACGGGCAAGAACTTCGCCGCCGGTATGAGCGGCGGCATTGCCTACGTGTTGGATGAGCACCATGACCTGTACCTGCGGCTCAATAAGCAGATGGTCTTCATGTCCGCCATCACCGAGCGCCATGACGCCGCCGAGCTGCGGGAGATGATCGAGGCCCACGTGGCCGCAACCGGCTCTGCGTGGGGCCGGGAGATCCTGGAGCATTTCGAGGACTACCTGCCCAAATTCAAGAAGATCATTCCCACCGACTACAAGCGGATGATCACCACCATCGGCCAGATGGAGGAAAAGGGTATGTCCCACGAGCAGGCGACGCTGGAGGCATTCCTGGCCGTCAGCCAGGGATAAGGAGGAGATATTATGGGAAAACCCACAGGCTTTCTGGAATTTGACCGGGCGGTCAATCCCAGCATCGACCCGGCGGAGCGTATTCACAGCTTTGAGGAATTCCACCCTTATCTGAGCGAAAAGGAGCGCATTTGCCAGGCGGGGCGCTGCATGGACTGCGGCGTGCCCTTCTGCCAGTCCGGCGCGCTGTTCGGCGGCATGTACAGCGGCTGCCCGCTGCACAATCTGATCCCGGAATGGAACGATGAGATTTGGCACGGCAATTGGCGCGAGGCCCTGTCCCGGCTGCTGAAAACCAACAATTTCCCGGAGTTCACCGGCCGGGTCTGCCCCGCCCTGTGCGAGGCGGCCTGCACCTGCGGCATGAACGGGGACAGCGTGACGGTGAATAACAACGAGTTGGCCGTCATTGAAAATGGCTTTGCCAACGGCTGGGTGACGCCCCGCATTCCGCCGGTGCGCAGCGGAAAGCGGGTGGCCATCGTGGGCAGCGGCCCCTCCGGCCTGGCTGCCGCCGACCAGCTGAACCATCGGGGCCATCAGGTGACGGTGTTTGAGCGGGAGAGCTGCCCCGGCGGGCTGCTGATGTTCGGCATCCCCAATATGAAGTTGGATAAGCGCGTGGTGGAGCGCCGCATCCGCCTGATGGAGGCGGAGGGAGTGGTGTTCCGTGTCAACGCCAACGTGGGCGCGGATATCCCCGCCCAGGCGCTGCTGGAGGAATTTGACGCGGTGGTGCTCTGCTGCGGCAGCAAAACGCCCCGTGACCTGAAGGTGCCCGGCAGGGAGGCGCAGGGCGTCCACTTCGCCGTGGATTATCTCACCGCCGCCACGAAAAAGGTCATCGGCGAGACGCCGGAATTTGCCATCACGGCCCAGGGAAAGCATGTCGTCATCGTCGGCGGCGGCGACACCGGCAACGACTGCGTGGGCACCGCCATCCGCCAGGGCTGCGCCAGCGTGACCCAGCTGGAGATGATGGGCAAGCCCCCCGCCGTCCGCCAGCCCGGCAACCCCTGGCCCCAGTGGCCCCGGGTGCTGAAGACGGATTACGGCCAGCAGGAGGCAATCGCCGTTTTCGGCCGGGATCCCCGGCTGTATCAGACCACGGTGAAGGAGATCCGTATGGGCGAGCAGGGGCAGATCTGCTCCATTCAGACCGTCCGCCTGGAGCCGAAGCGGGAGGGAGGCCGTACCGTCATGGCCGAAGTCCCCGGCAGCGAGGAGGAGCTGCCCTGCGACCTGCTGCTGATCGCCGCCGGTTTCGTCGGCTGCCGGAAGGAGGTAGCGGACGCCTTCGGCTTGCCGCGTGACAACCGGGGCAGCCTGATCACCACCGATTACCACACCCCCAGCGACAAGGTGTTTGCCGCCGGTGACTGCCGCCGGGGCCAGTCCCTTGTGGTCTGGGCCATCACCGAGGGCAGAGCCTGCGCCAAGCAGGTGGATGCCTATCTCATGGGGTACAGCAATATGCTGTGAAAATTGAATCCGATAAAAATTTTGGCGGAATATATAAAAAAGACTTGACAAAACTAGGCACCATGACTATAATACCCCCATAAGACAACGGCGTCTGAATTGGTTCACCGATTCAGACGCCTTTTGTTTATCCGGGACAAGGGCGTTCTGCGAAAACCGTGCAGGACTCCCTTGTCCCCGTTTTTTTATTTTAGAAAGGAGAAAAGAAGATGGAAGAAGTAATGGCAGCTGTCAACAGCGAGGTATTCGGCGTCTGGTTTCTGATCGGCGCGGCGTTGGTGTTCTGGATGCAGGCCGGGTTTGCCATGGTGGAGACCGGCTTTACCCGTGCCAAGAACGCAGGCAATATTCTGATGAAGAACCTGATGGATTTCTGCATCGGCACGGTGGTGTTTGTGCTGCTGGGCTTTGGCCTGTTCCTGGGGGAGGATACCCTGTTCGGCCTGCTGGGCAAGCCCAATCTGGATATCCTGACCAACTACGCAAGCTTTGACTGGAGCAATTTCGTGTTCAACCTGGTGTTCTGCGCTACGGCGGCCACCATTGTCTCCGGGGCCATGGCAGAGCGGACGAAATTCCTGAGCTACTGCATCTATTCCGCCGTCATTTCCGCTGTGATCTACCCCATCGAGGCCCACTGGACCTGGGGTGGCGGCTGGCTGGCGCAACTGGGCTTCCATGATTTTGCGGGCTCCAACTGCATTCACATGGTGGGCGGCATCGCGGCCTTTGTAGGCGCGTGGATGCTTGGTCCCCGGATCGGCAAATTCAAGAAGGATTCTTCCGGCAAGATCGTCGGGGTGAACGCCTTCCCTGGCCACAATCTCCCCCTGGGCTGCCTGGGCGTGTTCATCCTGTGGTTCTGCTGGTTCGGCTTCAACGGCGGCTCTTCCCTGAGCCTTTCCACCGATGAGACCATGACCCTGACCGGTCTGGTCTGCTTCAACACCAACCTTGCGGCAGCAGTTTCTACCTGCGTGACCATGCTCTTTACCTGGAAGCGCTACGGCAAGCCCGACGTCTCCATGACGCTCAACGGCTCTCTGGCTGGTCTGGTGGCCATCACCGCAGGCTGCGACACCGTTTCGCCCTTTGGTGCTTTCATCATCGGCTTCGTCGCCGGCATCCTCGTGGTGCTGAGCGTCGAGTTCTTCGATAACACTGCGAAGATCGATGACCCCGTGGGCGCTGTCTCCGTCCACTTTGCAAACGGCGTCTGGGGTACCATTGCCGTGGGCCTCTTCTCCGACGGCGGCAACGGTGTCGGTAAGGGCCTGTTCTACGGCGGCGGTCTGAGCCAGCTGGGCATCCAGCTGCTGGGCCTCATCGTGGTCGATGCCTATGTTCTGGCCGTCATGTTCGTCATCTTCAAGCTCATCGACAAGACCATCGGTCTCCGCGTTCCCGCTGAGGTGGAGATCGACGGTCTGGACATCCACGAGCACGGTCTGGCTTCCGCTTATGCCGGTTTCGCCATCTCCGATGCAAACTCTGCCGCCATGGTCCCCAACGAGAACACCGACCTCGGCGAGGACGACGCTTCCAAAGCTTCTGCAAAGCAGATGGACGCCGCTGTGCCTGTGGTGCGTGAGCCTGCTGTCATCCACGACGGCATCTACGACACCGGGATGCACAAAGTGTCCATCATTGCAAAGCTCTCCAAGTTCGACCAGCTCAAGAGCGCCCTCAACGATCTGGGCGTCACCGGCATGACCGTGACCCAGGTGATGGGCTGCGGCCTGCAGAAGGGCACCACCGAAAAGTATCGCGGCGTGCCTGTGGACAGCACCCTGCTGCCCAAGATCAAGGTCGAGGTCATCGTCTCCAAGATCTCGGTCGATTCCGTGGTGGAGGCCGCCAAGAAGGCACTTTACACCGGCCACATCGGCGACGGCAAGATCTTCGTCTACAACGTGACCCGCGTGGTCAAGATCCGCACCGGCGAAGAGGACTTTGCCGCCCTGCAGGACGTCGAGTAAGCGTCCCCCCTGATTTCATCGCTATCCCGCCGAGACGGCGTGGATATATTGTTCTCCTTTTTCCTTTTTTCTGATAATTCCAAACACAGCTCAAAGCCCCGCTCCTTCGCACAAGGGAGTGGGGCTTTGGCGTTTCTTGACAGCACCCGTCCGTCGTGCTATCTTTGTGGGCAGGATATAAAAAACACAGGAGTGTTATCATGAAAGAATTTTTGAAAAAGGAGCTTTATTCCTTCCGGGCCGTCGCGGCCATTCTGGCCCGCTGGCTGCTGTTGGCCGTCCCCACCGGCCTCGTCTGCGGTGCCGTCGGCACAGCGTTCCACCTGGCCGTGGAGCATGTCACCGAGTGGCGGGCCGAGCACATCTGGCTGCTCTGGCTGCTGCCGGTGGCAGGTCTTGCCATCGTGGCACTTTATAAGGTGACGGGCTGCGAAGGGATGGGGACGAACAACGTCATCCGCGCCGTCCACAGCGGCGAAAGCGTCAGCCCGCTGCTGGTGCCGGCCATCTTCTTCGGCACGGTGCTCACCCACCTCTGCGGCGGCTCGGCCGGGCGCGAGGGCGCGGCTTTGCAGATGGGCGGCAGCATCGGCTACAACATCGCAAAACTCTTCCGCTTCTCCGACCACGACCGCCGCACGGCCACGGCCTGCGGCATGGCTGCATTCTTCTCGGCACTGTTCGGCACGCCGCTGTCGGCGACCCTCTTCGGCATCATGGTGGAGGACGTGGGCCTCGCGTTCTCGGTGGCCTTTGTCCCCGGCTTCGCCGCTGCCCTCATCGCCTATGGCGTCTCGCTGGCCTGCGGCATCTCTCCTACCCATTTTGAGCTGACCGCACCGGCGCTTTCCATTGATTCTACTCTGCTGGTGGCTGTGCTGGGTGTTGCCTGTGCGCTGGTGGCCCGGACATTCTGCTGGCTTCTCCACACCATGGAGCACGAAATGCCCCGCCGCCTGCCAAACCCCTGGGTGCGTGCCGTCGTGGGCGGTGTTGCCGTGGTGGCCCTCTCCTACCTGATGGGCATAGGCCGCTACAACGGCGCGGGCATGGGCGTCATCACTGCCGCCGTGGAGCAGGGGCAGGCCCTGCCGTGGGACTTTATCTGCAAGATACTGCTGACCGCCCTGACCCTCTCGGCGGGCTTCAAGGGCGGCGAGGTAGTCCCCAGCTTCTACATCGGTGCGACCTTCGGCTGTGCATTCGGCCCGCTGCTGGGCCTGCCCGCCGGGTTCTCCGCCGCCGTGGGCCTCGTCTCGGTGTTCTGCGGCGCGACCAATACGCTTATCCCCTCCATCCTGCTGGCCTATGAGCTGTTCGGCGGCGTGGGGCTGGAGCTGATCGCACTGGGCTGCGGCGTCTGCTATATGCTCTCCGGCACCCACGGCCTCTACAGCAGCCAGCTCTTTGTGACGGAGAAGCTGCTGTCGGAGTATACGGAGAGCTGGGGGAAGCGGCTGCACCACTGATCCTCTTTCATTTTCCAGCGCACAGCCCTTGATTTTTTCCGTTTCTCGTGCTACAATCATCTGTAGTTTCATCCTGTGATGCGCAGTGTGCGCAGGTTTTCTGCCGCCGGTGCGTCAAAATCAAATGTCCCAAAACGATGATGCGGACAAACCGAAGTCCCGTTCTCCATGCCGCAGAGAGGGCTGCCGTCCGGAAGGACGCGCTGCAAGCAGCCTGCCATGTGCCGGACTTCTACCACCGCAGAGTGCAGAGGCGAACCTCTGCCGGGTGCGCCCGTTACAGCACAGCGAGTGGCGTGCAATAGCACGCAATTCGGGTGGAACCGTGGAACGCAGTTGGATTTTTCAAAGGCGCTTCATCCCGTAAAGCAAATGCGGGGTGAAGCGTCTTTTTTGTTATACCAAACGCATTTTTCATGTCAAGAAGGAGTAACACCATGAAGATCATCTATAAGGACGGTCATGTGGACGAGTGCCCGCAGGACCAGGAACTGCACGTCATCCGTCACACCGCAGCCCACGTCATGGCTCAGGCCATCAAGCGCCTCTACCCGGAGGCTGACTTCGCCTTCGGCCCCGCCACCGAGAACGGCTTCTACTACGACGTTGACCTCGGCGACACCAAGCTGACCGACGAAGACCTGGCCAACATCGAGAAGGAGATGCGCAAGATCACCAAAGAGAATCTGGCCATCAAGCCCTTCATCCTGCCCCGCGCAGAGGCTGTCAAGCTGATGGAAGAGCGCCACGAGAACTATAAGGTCGAGCACATGGCTGACCTGGCCGACGAGACCGAGTTCAGCTTCTTCCAGCAGGGCGAGTACGTCGATATGTGCATCGGACCTCACCTGACCTACACCAAGGCTCTGAAGGCTTTCAAGATCACCCAGCAGTCCGGTGCATACTGGAAGAACGACAAAGAGAACAAGATGCTGACCCGTATCAACGGCGTGGCTTTCCACAATCAGGAGGAGCTGGACGCCTGGGAGAAGGAGCAGCAGGAGGCCCGTGAGCGCGATCACCGCAAGATCGGCAAGGAGATGGGCCTGTTCATGACCGATGACCTGGTGGGCCGCGGCCTGCCCATGTTCCTGCCCGCAGGCTACACCGTCTGGCAGGAGCTGGAGAACTATATCAAGGAGAAGGAGCGTGCACGCGGCTACCTGCACGTTATGACCCCCTGCATCGGCACCGTGAACCTGTACAAGACCTCCGGCCACTGGGATCACTACCGTGAGAACATGTTCCCCGCCATGGAGATGGAGGGCGAGAGCTACGTCCTGCGCCCGATGAACTGCCCCCACCACATGATGATCTACGCAAACCGTCCTCACTCTTACCGCGACCTGCCCATGCGCATCGGCGAGATCGCACACGACTTCCGCTATGAGTCCTCCGGCACCCTGAAGGGCATCGAGCGCGGCCGTCACTTCTGCCAGAACGACGCTCACCTGTTCTGCACCCCGGAGCAGATCAAGAGCGAAGTTGCCAATGTCTGCAGCCTGATCTTTGACGTCTACAAGGATTTCAACATCACCGATTACCGCTGCGTGCTGTCCCTGCGTGACCCCGCCGACAAGAAGAAGTACCATGACGACGACGCCATGTGGAACCATGCCGAGAACGCTCTGCGCGAAGTTCTGACCGAGCTGGGCATCAACTTTACCGAGGAGATCGGCGAAGCTGCTTTCTATGGCCCGAAGCTGGACTTCCATCTGGCCGATTCCCTGGGCCGGACCTGGCAGTGCGGCACCATTCAGCTGGATTCCCAGCTGCCGGAGCGATTCCAGCTGGAGTACGTGGGCGAGGACGGCCTGAAGCACCGTCCCGTGATGATCCACCGGGTGGTATTCGGCTCCATCGAGCGGTTCATCGGCGTCATCACCGAGCACTTCTCCGGCGCGTTCCCCCTGTGGCTGAACCCCGTGCAGGTGAAGGTTCTGCCCGTCACCGAGCGCGCCCATGACTACGCCGCCAAGATCGCCGCCCAGCTGGATGCCGCGGGCATCCGGGTGGAGAACGACCTGCGCAGCGAAAAGCTGGGCTACAAGATCCGCGAGGCTCAGATGCAGAAGATCCCCTACATGCTGGTGGTGGGCGACCGCGACATGGAGAACGGCACCGTTTCCGTCCGTACCCGCAAGGGCGAGGATCTGGGCGCCATGACCATGGACGCCTTCCTGTCCAAGTGCCTGGCGGAGATCGCTTCCAAGAGCAAGGACATCTGAATGATTCTGATCGGTGTGGTTTTTACGGGCGACCCCCGGATGCAGCAGGTTTTCCGGAGCAACTACGGCAAGGCCGTGCGCCGCGGTGGCGGCGTCCCGGTGTTCCTGCCCTGGAAGCCGAAGCACGCGGCATTCTGGGCAAAGCATCTGGACGGCTTCCTGTTCACCGGCGGGGGCGACCCTGACCCCAAATACTACGGTCAGACCAGAAAACCGGAATGCGGCACGCCCAATCCGGCAAGAGACGAATTCGAGCTGGCGCTTTTGAAAGCGGTCATGGACACGGGGAAGCCAATCCTCGGCATCTGCCGGGGGGAGCAGATACTCAATGTGGCGCTGGGCGGAACCCTGATTCAGGACATACCCAGCCAGCGCCCCGAAGCCGCCGGGGAGAATCACCGTGACAATGAGCACCGCTATGCCCCCGATCATCCCGCCCGGGTGCTTCCCGGCACGTTTCTGCACAGCC
>OMCP01000557.1_pt1 | contig 12174 bp, 7 predicted proteins | sample 1646051 | NCBI WGS metagenome assembly OMCP01 (sample SAMEA103958146, study PRJEB25191) | human gut metagenome
CCTGTCTGGATGGAAACGGGGAGCTGATCTGCGGACAGGAAGAACACACCCACAGCGAGGCTTGCACGCAGAATGAGCAGGAAGAAACGGTATTCTGCGGCAAGGACGCCCATACCCACGGGGAAACCTGTCTGGATGGAAACGGGGAGCTGATCTGCGGACAGGAAGAACACACCCACAGTCTTGCCTGTTACGCGGACCCCGGCGCGGACGTGGAGACGGCGGAGCAATGGGAGCAGACCTTCGCGGGGCTGACGCTGACCGGGAACTGGCGGCAGGATACCCTTGCCATCGCCGAAACCCAGCTGGGCTATGCCGAGAGTACGAAAAACTACGTTGTCGCGGAGGATGGCGAAACGGTTAAGGGCTACACCCGCTATGGCGCGTGGTGCGAGGAGCCTTACGGCGACTGGAACGTCATGTTCCTGACCTTCTGCCTGCATTACGCCGGGGTGGAGGACGTCCCGCCGGACAGAGACTGCGGCGGCTGGGTCACGTCCTGGGCGGACGCCTTTGAACCGGCACAGTCCCACACCCCGGCGGCTGGAGATCTGGTGCTCTTTGACCGGGACGGGGACGGCACGGCCGACCGGGCGGGTCTGGTGGCGCAGATCACGGATTCCGGCTTTGCCGCCATGGAAGGCGACGCGGAGGACGCGGTGCGTCTGCTGACCTATGGGGCGGACGACCCCGGGATTCTGGGCTATATCAACCTGCCGGAGGGGCCGAAGGAATTTACCCTGACGGCGCAGACCGAAAACGGCATCACCGTGACCATCACCGGCGAGAGTGCCTTCCTGCCCTATCCGGCAAGGGAAATCACGGTAACGGTGACCGATGTGACGGACGAGGAGTGTCAGGCGATTCGCGATCAGATTTTGGGAGAAGAACAGGCCGAAGCGGAGCGGAGCTACCTGCTGGACATCACCCTGTGGCACGGAGAGGAAGAAATCGAGCCAACCGGTTCCGTGACCGTGACCTTCAGCGGCATTGACACGGAGGGGCTTTACCCCAAGGTCTACCACATTGATACGGATGCCCAGACCGCCACGGACATGGAAGCGAAAACCGGAGAGAACGGCGACGTGACGATAGACACGGATCACTTCTCTCGGTATTTAGTACAGGCTCGATCCATCCAGGAGCTACACGGCTATATCGGGGAAGCGTTCATCAACGGCGGCAGCTTTAAGCTGACCGACGATGCCTGGACGGCGGAGGGGAATAATAGCCCGAATTTGAGCATTACGCAGAACACTACCATCGATTTGAACGGCCATACCCTGACCATCAGCAAGGCCAATCAGTACTTTGATGTGCACGAGGGTGCGAAGCTCACCATTATGGACTCGAAAGCCCCTCAGGAGACTGTGACCACGGGCAGCGGCCTTTACGGCAATAAGGCGACCCTGGCAAATGATACCCTGACGTATTACATCACAGAATCCACACCCACCGGCACCGGCACCACGGAAACACTGAAAAAGCATGAAGTCCCCCTCGCCGGCGCAGGAAAGATTCTGTGTCAGGAGGCTTCTGCACAGGCGATTCTGGTCAAGGGTGCATTGGAACTACAGAGCGGAGTCCTCCAAAACACCGGCGGCCAACATATATTCACCGTGGACCGCGGAACGCTGGACATAAATGGCGGCTATATTGTGGGCGGCGGCAGAGACGGCACGCCCGGCGGCGGTATTTACGTTGACAACGGAACGGTGAATCTCCGGGGCGGTGTCATTGCGGCCAACCGTGGCAGTTCCGGCGGCGGTATCTTCTTTCAAAACGGAACGCTGAACATCTCCGGCGGCGCGGTGACGGGCAACGAGGTCAACGGACATTCGGACAACGGCGGCGGCATCTACGTCAAGAGCGGAACGCTGAACCTGTCCGGCGGCTATGTGACCAACAACTGTAAGGCATGCGGCTGCGGCGAGTGCCAGAACGATGTCAACAACACCCACGGCGGCGGCGGTATTGCCCTGGCGAACAGTTCCGTTATGAACATGACCGGCGGCTATGTCACCGGCAACTATTCCGGTCTGGCAGGGGGCGGCATTTACGCGGGCTTCTTTGACCACCATGTCGGCTTTACCATGAGCGGCGGAATCATTGCCGGCAACTGCGCCCAATATGGCGAGGGCGGCGGTCTTCGTATCGCCGGCGGTACCAACGGCGTGATTGAGGCAACGAACAAGGTATACATTACCAATAACATAACGAATTCCAACAATGACTGGGGCGGCGGCGGCATTTTCGTTCAGGAAAATGGCAACCTGTCGATCGTCAACTCCCTGATCACAAACAACAGTGCGGGCGGCTTTGGCGGCGGCGTGGGTGCCTGTCCTACGGGTGAAACCCTGATCGCCAATCATGACGGAGCGGCCATTTACGGGAACACGGCTTCCGGCACAAATATGTCCGGCGGCGGCAACAACAAAACCTATGATTCCACTTTGGCGCAAACGAGCGTGGCCTTTATGCGAAACGGCTATGCGGATTACTTCTGTGTCCGCGCAAAAGACGGCGCAAACGGCCCGATTTCCCTTGTCACCGGTCTGATGGCGGGCGGCGGCGCGGCGAACTGGACGGGAAGCTGCGACGAGCAGCCCGTCAGTATCGGCCCGAGCGGCTACGCGGCCGCGAAATATCTGTTCGGATTGGATGCGCACCCGGATGATGCCGCCAAGAGCCAAGCAGTCGGTGCCGCAAAGGTCATAATCACCGGCAACCATTCCAACATCCACGGCGGCGGCATCATGACCAACGGCGGTCTGATCCTTGGCAGGAAAAGTGAAAGTGTGACAGCCACCCCTGCGCTGGACATTACCGGCACCAAAGCTCTGCTCAAGGACGGCGTAGCGCAGGAGAGCGGACGGAACTTCCAGTTCCGGCTGACGGACAATACTGGAAAGGTTCTCGGAACGGCAACATCCGATGCGGCTACCGGACAATTTACGATTTCGCCCGACGTTCAGTATTCCCAGACCGGAACCTATACCTACATGCTCAGCGAGGTCAACGACAACCGCCCCGGCATCACCTACGATACGAACGTACATACAATCAAGGTGACAATTGAGGAGAAAACCGTTTCCCTTTTGGGCGTGACGTTCAAAAGCTACAATGTGGCCTCCGTTACGCTGGACGGCAGCGAAAGCGGCGGTTCCGGCTCTGGCTCCGGGGGAGATCCCCAGACGGGGACGTTCAGGGTTCACTTTAAGGACACGCAAGGCTGGGAGAACGTGTACATGCACGTATGGGCCGATTCGAGTAATCCGCTTACAAGTTGGCCGGGAATGCAGATGACACAGGGTTCGGACGGTTATTATGTTGCAGAGCTAAGTGTTTCCGGAACGGGTACCTACAATTATGTTTTCAACAATGGTTCTGGTAAGCAAACAAAGGACATTACAAATATCCCCTATGCACCGGGCAAAGAGGTGTGGTTCGACTATGAAACCGTAAAAGAAAACACCGCTGCCAGCGGCTCTTCGGGGTCGGGCGACGCGGTTGGGCAGGGAATCAATTCGGACGGGACTTACACCCTGACCATCCCGGGAGACGCCTTTACCAACACCATGACGACCCAGCTGGATTTGCAGATCGTGAAGACGGACAGCGTGGACAATACGAAGCTGCTGGAAGGCGCAAAGTTCACCCTGAAAGAACCGGGGACAGAGAACTCTATGGAGGTCACCACCGGTAATGACGGCATTGCGACCTTTACCGGCATCCGGCGCGATACCACCTACGATCTCCGTGAGACAAAGGCGCCGTCAAATTACATGACGGCAGGGCCCTGGATTCTGGAGGTCGGGAGCGAAGACGCGACGCTTTACCCGGCCACGGAGAACCCGGACGGAACACTGGTAAAATCCGGGGAGGGAACGCAATTGACCGTCACCGGCACCAACCCGAAGGTGCTGTCGATGACCGTCCGCGACATCTCCTGGGGCTACGAGCTTCCCGACACCGGCGGAGCCGGAACAACCTCTTATACCGCAGTCGGCCTGGCGCTGATCTTCGGCGCGGCGACCCTGTTGTATAGCCATTGCAGGCGTCGAAAGGAGGATGAGGCATCTTCCTGACACGCGGAAAGCCACCATTCCAATTCGAAATTACGATGAAAGAAGGAGCACAAAAAATGAAATGCACAAGAAAACTCGCCAGCCTCCTGCTGGCCCTGGTCATGGTCTTCGCCCTGGCCACCACAGCCTTTGCCACTGAAGCAGGAACAACAACCACCACCGGCACCATTACCGTCGATAATCCCGTTGCAGGCCAGACCTATACCGCCTACAAGATTTTTGATGTGGTCTATGATGCGGCTAAGGAACACTATTCTTACACCATTGCCAGCACCAGCGAATGGTTCAACACTGTCTCGACCTATGCCAATGATACGACGCATGGCCTGACCCTGACCCAGGTCAACGGTGGTGATACTTATGTCGTTACTACCGGCAACGGCTTCAGCGCGCCCGACTTTGCCGCGACGTTGAAGACGGCTGTTTCTGGCAAGACCGGAAAAGAGCTGACCGCAAACGGTAGCTCTGTCACTGTTGACAACCTCCCACTGGGCTACTACTTCGTTGCCAGTACCAGCGGCGCTCTGTGCAACCTGACCACCACCAACCCTGATGTCACCATCCACGATAAGAACGACATGCCCTTTGAGAAGACAGCCGACCAAACCAACGTAGATGTGGGTCAGACCGTCAACTACACCGTCACCGGCAAGGTGCCGGACTACACCGGCTTTAATGCGTATACCTATAAGGTCGCCGATACCATGAGCGAAGGGCTGACCTTTAAGAAGGACGTCAAGGTAACGGTTGGTGGTGCAGATGTGTCTACTGCTTGCACCGTTGCCTATGATGCCAATGGGAATGCGAATAGCTTTACGGTGACCATCCCGGTCATGAATTACCAGATCGGCGCGGAGATCAAGGTTACCTATAGCGCTGTCGTCAATGAAAATGCAATTGCGGTGGTCTCGAAGAACAATGCAAAATTGATCTACAGCAACGATCCTACTACTGGTTCAACCAACGAATCCGAGCCCGTGATAGTAAATGTCTACACCTCCAAGATCGTTATCGACAAGTATGAGACCGGCAAGAAAACCACCAAGCTGCCTAACGCGAAGTTTGTTCTGTACAAGGAAGAAACCCCTGGAACGCCAGCTTCCGCCGTGTACTACAAGTGGAATGATACCGATAAGAAGGTCGAATGGGTTACGGAGATGACTGCTGCCACTGTCATGACAACCAACGATCAGGGCGAAGCCACCTTCGGCGGCCTTGCCGACGGCACCTACCACCTGGTAGAAACCGAGGCTCCTGCCGGCTACAATCCGCTGACTGCGCCTGTTCCAGTTACGGTAGCGGGCAGCAGCACGGATACCACGAAGCTTTCTGTTACCGCTGAGGTCGAAAACAAAACCGGCACGACCCTGCCCACCACCGGCGGCATGGGCACCACCATCTTCTATGTACTGGGCGCTGTCCTGGTCGTGGGGGCCGGGGTGCTGCTGGTCACCAAGAAGCGCATGAGCGATGCCAATCGTTAATTCCTGAGAGTACACACCCTGTAATTCTGCTTTCTATACCTAAGTTCTGTGCCGGGGAGCGCCCCTCCCCGGCACACAGCCACAAGGAGAACCCTGTATGCGAAAACATCTATCCACCATTGTCCTGGTGATCCTATTGCTCATAGGGCTGTCCCTGTTGCTGTACCCCACCGTCAGTGACTACTGGAACTCCTTCCACCAGACCCGCGCCATCGCCACCTACGCCGAAAACGTGTCCGCCCTCGACAACGTCAGCTATGACGCCATCTGGGACGCCGCCCGGCAGTATAACCGGAACCTGTGTAGTCGCGGCAACAGCTTCCTCCTCTCCCAGGAGCAGAAGGCCGAATACGAAAGCCTGCTGGACATATCCGGTCAGGGGGTCATGGGCTATATCGAGATTCCCGAAATTGACGTGAGCCTGCCCATCTACCACGGCACGGAGGATCCCGTCCTACAGGTGGCCATCGGCCATCTGGAATGGTCCAGCCTGCCGGTGGGCGGGGAGAGCACCCACTGCGTCCTCTCCGGTCACCGGGGTCTGCCCAGCGCCAAGCTGTTCACCGACCTGGACAAGCTCCGGGAGGGGGATACCTTCCTCCTGCGGGTGCTGGATGAGATTCTGACCTATGAGGTGGATCAAATCCTCATTGTGGAGCCGCAGGATACCGCCGCACTGGAAATTGTAGAAGGCCAGGACTACTGCACCCTGGTGACCTGCACCCCCTACGGCATCAATACCCACCGGCTGCTGGTTCGCGGACACCGCATCGACAATATCGAGGAAGTCAAAACCGTGCGGGTCACCGCCGACGCCGTCCAGTTAGAGCCCATGCTGGTGGCGCCCGTCGTGGCGATCCCCATGCTGCTGATTCTGTTGATCCTTCTGCTGCTGCCCAGGCGCAGAAAGAAATAGGAGGTTTTTTCATGAGAAAGCATGTTATTTCCGGCCTGCTGGCGCTGCTTTTCCTGCTTGCTCTGCCCCTGTCCGCCGCCGCCCACGCGGTTCCGGATGAGAGCCGGAACGGCCATTGCAGCATCACCGTCTCCATGACCTACAAGGGAAAAGCCGTCCGCGGCGGCACGCTTGCCCTGTACAAGGTGGGCGACGTGGCGGAGGACGACGGCAACTACAGCTTCGTCCCCGTGGAAGCAATTCAGGCGTACATTCCCGAATTCGGCGACATCGAGTCCCCGGATCTGGCGGGGCGGCTGGCGGCGCTGGAAGGGAAGCTGACTCCCGTCACCTCCGATCCCGTGACCGTCGACAGAGACGGCAACGCGACCTTTTCCGACCTGACCTTCGGCCTGTATCTGGTGGTGCAGAAAACCGCCGCTTCCGGCTACGGGAAAACCGCTCCCTTCCTGGTGAGCGTGCCTTACCTCTATGCTGATGAATACCAATACCACGTGACCAGCCAGCCCAAGACCGATCTGGAACGGGAGGTCAAGCCCACCGCGCCTCCCCCCACCGGCGGCTGGAATCAGCTTCCCCAGACCGGGCAGCTGTGGTGGCCGGTGCCGGTGCTGGCCTGTGCGGGGCTTGGCTGCATCGCCGTGGGTCTGTTCCGCCGCCGGGAGGCCAGGGATGAAGGCTAACCGGGGGACCGTCTGGATCAATGCGGGGCTGCTGCTGATTGCGGCGGCCCTGTTCCTTTCGGCTTACAATGAACGGGAGTCCCACGAAGCCCGGGACTCCGCCCGGCAGGTCATTGCCCAGCTGTGCGACGCGCTCCCCACGGAAGCGGGCGGTGACGAAGCCGAACCCACGACCCTTCCGGAATCCCTGCCGGATGTCCAGCGGGAGATGCCGGTGAAGACCATCGACGGCCGGGACTACATCGGCGTGCTGAGCATTCCGTCGCTGGAGCTGGAGCTGCCGGTGATCAGCCAGTGGGACTATCCCGCATTGAAGATTGCCCCCTGCCGGTATTCAGGCTCCTTGTATCAGGACAACCTGATCATCTGCGCCCACAACTATGCGTCCCATTTCGGAAAGCTGAAGGAGCTCCAACCCGGGGACATCGTCCTGTTTACAGATATGGATGAGCATGTGGTGACCTTCCAGATGGTGGAGCGGGAGACGCTGAACCCCATGGACGCGGAGGGGATGGAAGCAGGGGACTGGGATCTGACACTGTTTACCTGCACCATCGGCGGACAGACCCGTGTGACGATCCGGCTTGAACGGGTGGAAGTATTCCGGAATCCCGAAACGGAAGAACCCGCCAAATCCGAAAAATAAACGCACAATCCGGCAAAGGATTTCGGCGAGAAATGCAAGGGAGGTAGGAACTATGAAAAAGGTGTTTGCATGGCTGACCGTCTGCCTGCTGGCCTTGGTGCTGGCAGGGTGCGGCACGGCCTCTCCGGCGGGGACCGTGCCCACGGAGGCCGACAAAACAGACGACAACTACCGGGTGTTCTATGAGATTTTTGTCGGCTCCTTTGCCGACTCCGACGGGGATGGAACGGGAGACCTGAACGGGATTCTCCGGCACCTGGACTATCTGAACGACGGGAATCTCCTGTCGGATACCAGTCTCGGGGTACAGGGGCTGTGGCTGACGCCGATTTTCGCCAGCCCCTCTTATCACAAATACGATGCAACGGATTACTATCGGATCGACTCGGACTTCGGCACCGAGGACGATCTCCGGGCGCTTCTCGACGCCTGCCATGCCCGGAACGTGAAGGTGATTCTCGATCTTGTCATCAACCACACTGCCCGGAACCACGAATGGTTTCAGTCCTTCTGCCAGTCCCACGCCGACGCCAATCCCGACGATCCCTACTACGATTACTACAGCTGGTACACCGGCGAGACGCTTCCGGCCGGGGTCACCTGCGAAAAGATTCCCGGAACGGCGGACGAATATTACGAGTGCAACTTCTCCCCGGACATGCCGGAGCTGAACTATGACAATCCCACCGTCCGGGAGGAAATGCTGAACGTGGCAAAGTACTATCTGGAGCTGGGCGTGGACGGATTCCGCTTTGACGCCGTCAAGTATCTTTACTATGGAGAAACCGGCCGAAACGCGGCGTTCTGGAAGTGGTACACCGACCAGCTCCGAGCCGTGAAGCCGGAGGTCTATCTTGTGGGCGAGTGCTGGTCCGGCGAGTCGGAGATCCTTGCCTACTATCCGGCCATGAACTGCTTCAATTTCTCCGCCGCCCAGGCCGAGGGCGTCATTGCCTCCGCTGCCAAGGATCAGGACATCAATCGGTTCACGGGCTACATGTGCGCTTTTCAGGACAAGATTTCTCAGGCGAACCCCGGCGGCATGATGGTCAACTTCCTTTCCAACCACGACATGGATCGCTCTGCCGGGTATCTGATGCTGGCGAACCACTTTCCTCAGATGGCCGCCAATCTCTATCTGCTGTGCAGCGGCTCGCCGTTCCTGTACTACGGGGAAGAGATCGGCATGAAGGGCGTCCGAGGTTCCGCCAATACCGATGCCAACCGGCGGCTTGCCATGCTCTGGGGGGACGACAGCAGTCCCCGGGATCCGGAGGGCAGCACCTATCCATCTTCCAAGCAGACCAACGGAACCGTAGAGTCTCAACTGGCACAGGAGGGGAGCCTGCTGCGCTACTACTGCCGCCTGATCTCTCTGAGAAACCGCTACCCGGCAATTCCCCGGGGCACCTATACACAGGTGAATCTTGGCAGCGCCAAGTGCGGCGGCTTTCTCGTGGAATACGAGGGAAGCACCCTGTGTATTCTTCACAACATCAGCACGGACATTCCCTTTACGGTAGATCTTGCCGATACGGACATTCCCTGCCGCTCCATTCTGGAGGTCATCGGCATGGGCGAAGCGTCTCTGGAAGGCACCGTCCTGAGCCTTGCCCCCCAGACCTCCCTGATCCTCGGCTCCGTCGCCCCCTGACCGCCATCCAAAACCGCTCCGGATACCATCGTCACCGCAAATCTCCCCCGGCTGTGCCGATTTTTTCGGTACAGCCGGGGGAGATAAACATGTATTCTTTTCCCGCGCTCGCGGGGCTTCTTGGTATGCAAACGCATAGCAAAATGGATAATGTGCCATTTTCCAGCCCCTGCGGGGGCAACCGTAAAGGATGCACAAAACCTTCATGCACCGACTTTTGCGCAGTTTTGGGGTGCGGTGCTTACCCGTGAGGTCTTATCCGTAGATCAGATTCCGCTGGGTTTCGGGATCGAACAGGTGCATGACTTCGCCGGGGAAGCTCACATGGATCTTTGCACCATTGACCAGCTCCGCCCGCTCCTGTCTGCGCAGGCCGAGGGTGGGTACCCGAACCACCAGCTGGGCGCCGTCCTCCGTCTCCGCGTGAATGTGCAGCTCGCTGCCCATCATTTCGTTTACGATAATGGTACAGGGAATTGCATGGGGGCCCGGCTGGGACAGGGTGATGTGCTCCGGACGGACGCCCAGAACCACACTGCGGCCGTCCACCGCCTTTGCCGCCAGATTTTCACCGGTCTCACCGTCCACCTCAATCCGGCTTCCGAGAGGCGTCACATAGTACTTGCCGTTCTCCCGCACCAGCTCCGTGCGGAAGGTGTTCATCTGGGGCGCGCCGATGAAGCCCGCCACGAACAGATTCACGGGATGCTCAAATACCTCCGTGGGGGTGCCGACCTGCTGGATGAAGCCGTCCTTCATGATGACGATCCGGTCGCCGAGCGTCATGGCCTCGGTCTGGTCATGGGTTACATAGATAAAGGTCGTGTTGATCTTTTCCCGCAGGAGAATGATTTCGGCACGCATCTGATTGCGGAGCTTGGCGTCCAGGTTGGACAGCGGCTCATCCATCAGAAACACCTTGGAATCCCGAACCATGGCACGACCGATGGCCACACGCTGCCGCTGGCCGCCGGACAGCGCCCGGGGCTTCCGTGTCAGATATTCGGTAATGCCCAGCACCTTCGCCGCTTCCGTGACGCGCCTGAACACCTCATCGTTGGGAACCTTCTTCAAACGAAGGCTGAAAGCCATGTTCTCAAACACCGTCAGGTGAGGGTACAGGGCGTAGTTCTGGAACACCATGGCGATGTCCCGATCCTTGGGCTGGAGGTCGTTGACCACCACACCGTCGATCTCCACGGTACCCCCGGAGATTTCCTCCAGACCCGCGATCATTCGCAGGGTCGTGGATTTGCCGCAGCCAGAGGGGCCGACTAAGACCACAAATTCCTTATCCTTGATGTCCAGGTTGAAATCGTGAACGGCCACGACCTTCTTGTCGTAGACCTTCTTGACGTTGGTTAATTTTACAGATGCCATAGCTTTCCTCTCTCCTTATCCTTTCACGGCGCCGCCGGTGACGCCTTCCACATAGTACCTCTGCAGGAGCATGAACAGGATGGTGACGGGAAGTGCCACCACCACGCCGCCCGCGCAGAACATGGTATAGTTGGTGGCAATCAGGGTCTTCGAGGAGATCCAGTATTGCAGACCCACCGCCACATTCATGCCCATCTCCGTATTGTGGGAGATATACTTGGCAAACATGAAGTCGCCCCACGGAGCCATGAACGCAGTGAGAACGGTATAAATGACAATGGGCTTGGACAGAGGCATGATCACCTTGTAGAACACCTGAAAGCGGGAAGCGCCGTCCACCCGAGCCGCTTCGTCCAAGCTCTTGGGGATGGTGTCGAAGAAGCCCTTGGACACATAGTATCCCATGCCGGAGCTGGCGCAGTAGACGAGGATCAGTCCCGGCACGGAGTTGGCTCCCGTCAGCCCCATGCCGCTGAGAACCTTATACAGCACGATCATAGTGACGAAGCCCGGGAACATGCCCAGAACCAGGCAGGTGTTCATCAGCAGCTTTCTGCCCTTGAAGCGAAGCCGGGAGAGAACATAGCTGACGCTCAGCACCATAAGGGTTTGCAGCACCGCCGTAGCCAGGGCGGTGATCAGCGTATTGCGGAACCAAATGGGGAAGCTCGTTTTGGTCCACAGATTGATGTAGTTATCAAAGCCCCACTGCTTGGGGATGATGTAGCCCACACGTCCGGTGGATTCAGTCCGGAAGGACTCCAGCAAGATGCACGCAAAGGGCGTTAGCCAGATAATGGACATGAGGACAAGGATCACATAGAGCACAGTATTGGAAACGGTACTTTTCGTCCGGATTCCCATGTGAGATCGATTCCTGCTCATTACGAATAATCCTCCTCATTTCTGGTAGACGGGATCACGTTGTAGACGATCAGGGAAAGAACCGCGACAACAACGAAGATCATGATGGCAATCACGGCGGCCAGCTTATAGTTGCTGGTGGCGCCGGTGGTAATGTTGAACAGCCAGGTGATCAGAAGATCCGTAGTTGTGGCACTGCCGCCGCTGGTTACAAGATCCGGACTTGCCGGGCGGCCGCTGGTCAGCAGATAGATTACGTTGAAGTTGTTGATATTGCCGATGAACTGGGTCAGCAGGTAGGGACCCGTGACGAAGAGCATGTACGGAAGCGTGATCTTCATATACTGCTGCCAGACACTGGCACCGTCAATTTTGGACGACTCGTACAGATCCTGCGGAATATTCATCAGAATGCCGGTGCTCACCAGCATCAGATAGGGGATGCCGACCCAGATGTTG
>OMCP01000580.1_pt1 | contig 11940 bp, 14 predicted proteins | sample 1646051 | NCBI WGS metagenome assembly OMCP01 (sample SAMEA103958146, study PRJEB25191) | human gut metagenome
CTGCTGACCGACCCGGAGAATTACGATGCCCGCAGTGAGCTGGCGTGGGCGTCCGCGATGGCAGAGAACGGCGTTCTGAAGATCGGAAAAGTCACGGACTTCCAGTGCCATATGCTGGAGCACCAGTTGGGCGCGTACACCAACTGCAACCACGGTGCGGGGCTGGCGGTCATTCACCCGGTTTTGTATCGCCACATCTGCAAGTCCGGTACAGCCCGCTTCGCCCGCTGGGCGCAGAATGTCTGGGGCATCGCATCCAAGGGAAGCAACGAAAAAACAGCTCTTGCCGGTATCGACGCGCTGGCTGCGTTCATCAAAGAAATTGGTCTGCCAACCAGCTTTGCAGAGCTGGGTATCCCCGATGACACCGATTTTCGCGCCATCGCGGATTCCACCGTTCTCACCCCCGGCTGCTGCAAAAAGTTGACCCACGATGAAATATATGACATTCTCTGCGAATGTAAATAAAACTAAAATTGAATTGAAAGGATGATTTTATCATGAAAAAACTGACTGCACTACTGCTGAGCGTCGTGCTCGTACTTAGCCTTGCCGCCTGCGGCTCTGCCAACAAGCCTGCATCTTCCACCACGCAGCCCGAAACCTCTGCGCCGACCGAACAGCCCGCCATCGAACCGTCTGAAAGCTCCTCGACCGCTCCCGCAGAATCCGAGCCGGAGACTCAGCCCGAAACCGGCAAGACGCTGGTGGTCTACTACTCCGCTTCCGGTAACACCGAGCGGGTGGCCAAGGATATTGCAGAGGCCGCCGGTGCCGACCTCTTTGAGATTGTTCCCACCGAAGTCTACACCAGCGAGGACCTGAACTGGACGAACTCCGACAGCCGCGTCAGCCGGGAGCATGACGACGAGTCCCTGCGGGATGTGCCCCTGACCACCACTGAAGTTCCCGATTGGGATTCCTATGACACCGTGTTCATCGGTTATCCCATCTGGTGGGGTATCGCAGCGTGGCCCGTGGACACCTTTGTAAAAAACAATGATTTCACCGGCAAGACCGTCATCCCCTTTGCCACTTCTTCCTCCTCCGGCATGGGTCAGAGCGGCAGTTTGCTGGCCGACATGGCCGGTACCGGCGAGTGGCAGGAAGGCCAGCGGTTCTCCTCCGGCGTTTCCAGTGATGATGTGCAGTCCTGGGTCAATGGACTGGGTCTGTAATGCGTAGGAACAGAGTTTTCGCCGCAATGCTTGCAATTCTCATGGTCGTGTCGCTGACCGCCTGTGACCGGGAGTCCGTCGGGACTCCTGGCGGTGAGCTGGAAAACGGCGTTGCGGCTATTGAGGATGCTATGACAACGAAACCAAACGAAAGCAGTTCTGCTTCTACCACCCCCATCGATGATCTGCGTAACGGATCTTCTACGGACACCGTAGCCACGCCGGACGATTTTCCTGATGCATACAACTTCGGCAGCGGCAAGATTTCCGATTATTCCCGCACAGCCATGCTGCAAAAGATGCCGGAACCGGCAGGTAATAATACCGTGCTGAACACGGCAGCAGACCCTGCAAACATTCAAGTGCTCTATCTCTGGGAGGAAGGCAATGTCCCCGCCAGGACGAAATTTACGCAGGACATGACCGGATATTTCGATGACTGGAACTTCCGCCCCTATGTCACCGCTATCCCCGTCCGGGAGGGCGTGAAGCCAAAAGGCGCGGTGGTGCTGATGGCGGGCGGCGCTTATCAGTTCCGGGGCAACTACACCGATTCGCTGCCCACCGCCGCAGCACTGCGAGAGCTGGGCTTTCAGACCTTCATCGTAGATTACCGCCTGTCTCCTTATACGCAGGAGGAAGGTGCGCTGGATGTGACGAGAGCCGTCCGTTTTGTCCGCAAAAATGCGGAGGTCTATGGTATTGATCCAGATGATATTGCCGTCATGGGCTTTTCGGCGGGCGGCATTCAGGCCGGTGAATTTCTGATGCACTATGACGAAGATGTGACCGGCACGGCGCTGGACAGCACCTATGTGCCGGACGAGCTGGACGCCGTTCTCGCCTATGCCTCCGCCGCAGGCATGATCTATTCCTTCTATGGCCGCCTCAGCGTGGGAAATATGGATGCAAGCTGGTTGATCGAGGGCGATTTGCCGCCGACCTTCTATGTCTACGGCACCGAGGACCCCTTCTATCGTCAGTTCCAGCAGCAATATGATGTAATCTCTGGAATGGGCATTTCCACCGGGCGCATCGTGCTGAACGGCTGGCCTCACGGCTTCGGCTCCGATGGTGGTTGGGTTAAGGACTACGCCGCATGGCTGGAAACAATTTTCGCATAAGGAGTGATTTTGGTGAAAGCACTGTTAGTAAACGGTAGTCCCCATCCAAGGGGCTGCACCTACACCGCCCTGACCGAACTGAAAAACACCCTGGAGGCCGAGGGCATCGAAGTGGAGCTGCTCCATGTGGGCAACAAGGACATTCGCGGTTGTATTGCCTGCCGCAAATGTGCCCAGACGGGCAAATGCGTGTTTGACGATGTGGTCAATGAAGTTGCGCCAAAGCTGGCAGAGGCAGATGCCTTTGTCATCGGCTGCCCGGTATACTTTGCCTCCCCCGCAGGCGGAGCCATCTCCTTCATGGACCGACTGTTTTTCAGCACCCTCGGCATCGACAAGACCATGAAAGTGGGGGCGGCGGTAGTTACCTGCCGCCGGGGCGGCAACACCGCCACCTTTGATGTGTTGAACAAGTATTTCACCATGACCGGGATGCCGGTAGCCTCCAGCCAGTACTGGAATATGGTCTACGGCGGATCTGCCGAGGAAGTAGCGCAGGATGCTGAGGGATTGCAGACTATGCGGACACTGGGGCGCAACATGGCATTTATGATGAAGTCTTTCCGGCTGGGCAAGGAGCAATTCGGCCTGCCCCAGAAGGAAACACCGATCTTTACGAATTTTTACAGATAAGGAGTGACGCGGTATGCGGAAAATTACAGCAGGCAGAGATGTGCTTGGTGAATTTGCGCCGAAGTTCGCACAGCTCAATGATGATGTTCTTTTCGGTGAGGTTTGGAGCCGGGAAAGCGAGCTTTCCGCACGCGACCGTTCCCTCATCACCGTGACAGCACTGATGGCGCAGGGGCTGACGGATACCTCTTTCGGACATCATCTGCAAATGGCCAAGGAAAACGGAATTACCCGCAGCGAAATTGCAGAGATCCTGACACACGCCGCATTTTATGCGGGTTGGCCGAAGGCATGGGCAGCATTCCGCATGGCAAAGGACATCTGGGCAGACGAGGAAAGCGCCGACGAAAAGCAGCGTCATCAAAACAGCATGGTATTTCCCATCGGAGCGCCCAATGACGGTTTCGCACAGTATTTCAGCGGGCAGAGCTATCTTGCGCCGGTCTCCACGGAGCAGGTCAAAATCTTCAATGTGACCTTTGAACCCGGCTGCCGTAACAACTGGCACATCCACGAGGCAGATAAAGGCGGCGGACAGATCCTCGTCTGCGTAGCCGGACGTGGTTACTATCAGGAATGGGGCAAGGAACCACAGGAGCTGTACCCCGGCGATGTGATCAACATTATGCCCGGTGTAAAGCACTGGCACTGCGCTGCGCCGGACAGCTGGTTTTCCCATCTGGCTGTGGAAGTACCTGGAGAAAACTGCCGCAGTCAGTGGTGTGAACCAGTGAGTGAAGAAGAATATCAAAAACTGAAATAAGGAGCATTGCTATGAGTATTTTATTTATCAACGGCAGTCCCAACAAAAACGGGAACACCGCCGCACTGGCGGCAGAGCTGCTGAAAGATCACGAATATGAGACTTTGAACCTTACGGACTACACCATCGGTGCATACGGCCAGAACCTCCCCGGCGACGGGCTGGATGCTGTCATTGGTGCCATGAAGCAGGCGGACATCGTTGTCATCGGCTCACCCCTGTACTGGCACAACATCTGCGGCAGCGTGCGCAACGTGCTGGATCGTTTCTACGGCAAGGTGGAGGACGGCGAACTGTCCGGACGCAAACTGTATTTTGTGTTTCAGGGCGCAGCTCCGGAAAAATGGATGCTGGAGGCGGGCGAGTACACCATGAAGCGTTTTGCCGGTCTCTACGGTATGACCTACGGCGGCATGGCAGCCAGCAAGGCCGATGCCGCCAAGCTGAACAAGGAAGTGTAAAATGCAGTACCGTACTTTGGGGAGTGATTTGACCGTTTCCGCTGTTGGCCTTGGATGTATGGGCATGAGTCACGCCTATGGCGCACCGGCCGACAAAAAACAAATGACGGAGCTGCTGGCGCAGGCGGTGGATCTGGGCTATACCTTCTTTGATACTGCGGAGGTCTACGGTACACCGGAGCATCCACATGACAATGAGGAACTGGTAGGTGCAGCGTTGAAGCCCTACCGCGATAAAATCGTGCTGGCGACCAAATTCGGCATCCATTTTGATATGACGAGCACCGCAACGAATAAGCCGATCGTGCCGGAATCCCGCCCGGAGGTCATTCGTGCGTCCGTAGATGCATCGCTGAAAAGATTGGACACCGACCACATCGACCTGTATTACCAGCACCGGCTGGACCCGAAGATCCCCATTGAGGAAGTGGCAGGTGTGATGGCCGACCTCATCCGTGAGGGCAAGATCACTCACTGGGGGCTGTCCGAAGCCACGGAGGACACGATCCGCCGCGCTCACGCAGTCTGTCCGGTGACAGCCATTCAGAACCGCTACTCCATGATGGCACGGTGGTATGAAAATCTGTTCCCAGTGCTGGAAGAACTGCACATCGGCTATGTGGCGTTCTCGCCGCTGGCCAACGGTTTTCTCTCCGGCAAATATGATAAGAGCTCGCAGTTTGACGCTGAGACAGACTACCGCAGCGTCATGCCCCAGTTCCAGCCGGAGAATATCGACCGCAACCACGATCTTCTCACTTTGCTTCAAAAATTGGCAGAGCAGAACAACGCCACTCCTGCACAAATCTCACTGGCATGGATGCTATGCAAAAAGCCGTACATTGTACCCATTCCCGGCACACGTCGGCTGAGCCGCCTGCTTGAAAATGCCGGTGCGGCAGATGTTACGCTGTCTGCCGAAGAAGTCAGCGCCATCGACGAAGCACTGAATGGCATGGAAATGTCAGAGGTGTTCGGCGGCAGCAAAACCGTAAATAGATGATTTTATCAGAAAGGATGTTGTTTTATGGAATATGCAACTCTTAATAACGGCGTGAAAATGCCCATGGTCGGTATTGGCACATTTCTTTTGACCCCGGACGAGGCAGAGGCCTCCTGCGTCAGTGCCTTGCAGGACGGCTATCGCCTGATTGACACAGCCAACGCCTATGTGAACGAAAAGGCAGTTGGCCGCGCTATGAAGAAGTCCGGCTTGCAGCGGGAGGAGATTTTCTTGGAAACCAAGCTGTGGCCCAGCTTCTATGAGCAGCCCGACGCAGTGGACAAGACACTTGCCCGTCTGGACACCCCCTACATCGACCTGCTGCTGATCCACCAGCCCGCAGGCAACTATGTGGCGGGCTACCGTCAGATGGAGAAGGCGTACAAGGAGGGCAAGGTGCGTGCCATTGGCCTGTCCAACTTCAACCAAGCGCAGCTTGAGGAGATTCTCTCCATCTGCGAGGTGCGCCCCACGGTATTACAGACCGAGCTGCACCCCTATCATCAAGAGCCTGAACTGAAAGCCTTCCTGAAGGAGAACGGCATCGTGCCGCAGGCATGGTATCCGTTGGGCCACGGTGACAAGGCGCTGCTTCAGGAACCGCTGTTTACTCAGCTTGGCAAGAAGTACGGCAAGTCCGCGCCCCAAATCATTCTCCGCTGGCACATTCAGAGCGGCAACATTGTCATCCCCGGCTCCAAGAATCCCGACCATATTAAGTCTAACTTTGACCTGTTTGACTTCGTCCTGACGAATGAGGAAATGGCGCAGATCACCGCCCTTAACAAGAATGTGCGCTACTACACCAGCACCCCGGAAATGCTCAAAAAGTATGCGGAAATGGTTCCGCCGGTAGACGAGCAGAAGTAAGCAGACACAGCGGAATCGGCGGCGTTTATGCGATAAGGAGAACGAATATGAAACACAACCACAGACTTGCTGCGCTGTTCCTGTGCGGCATCATGAGCCTCTCTTTGCTGGCGGGCTGCGCCAGTAACACAGTAGATACGGACAATTCGCAGAACGATAACGCCCAGACGACCGAAGACGGCATCAAAGCACTATACCTTTCAGAGCAGGGCATTTTCTCCGCGGGCGGTATTACCGTGACCTCCGACGGAACCTTTGACCCGGAGAACCAGTGGGAGGAAACCGGAGCCGGTCAGACCGCCCATGTGGATCACGCCAATGTACTTTATCAGATCCCCGCAGAGGAAACCGGGCTTCCCATGGTGTTCCTCCACGGTTACGGCCAGTCCCGCATGGGCTGGATGACTACCCCGGATGGCCGGGAGGGCTGGTCGAATCTGTTCCTCCGCAAAGGCCACAGCGTGTTCCTCATTGACGAGCCCCGACGGGGCGAAGCGGGCGCTACCTCCGTCAGCGGTAACATCAGTACCAAGACGCTGGATCAGCGCTGGTACACTCAGTTCCGCATTGGCCGCTGGGAGAATGGTGAGTCCGTTGTCAACGAAGGCTCTCAGTTCCCCAACGATGCCGCTTCCGTGGATCAATTCTTCCGCCAGATGACGCCGGACACCGGTATGACCTCTGACATGGGCGGCGATTTTGACAATGAGACCGTGGCAAAGGCCGTAGCCGCCACCATTGACGAGGTATATGAGCGTACAGGCAAGAACTCCATTCTGGTGACTCACTCTCAGGGCGGCGGCCCCGGCTGGACGGCAGCCCGCTACACCGACCATATTGCCGCCATTGTCGCCATTGAACCCGGCGGGGCCCCAGGCGCGGACAGCGAGGACTTCAAGGCCGTGCTGGAGAAGAACATCCCTGTTACCATGTACTTTGGCGATTACATCGACAACGGTGATCCGGCGATTCAGGCAACTATGATGTGGCAGGCCATGCGTCAGGCGTGCTATGACTTCCGTGACGCTTACAACGAGCAGGGCGGTAACTGCACCGTGGTGGATCTCCCTCAGGAAGGCATCACCGGCAATGACCACTTCATGTTCCAAGACCTGAACAACGATGTGATCGCGAATCACATTGAAAATTGGATTCAGGAAAATGTGAAATAAAAGCGATAGGAGGATGATCTTATGAAAAGCGTTCAAAAATTCGGCAGCCTGCTGTTGGCTGCGCTGATGATCCTGTCTTTGACCGCCTGCGGCAGCAAGACGAATAATACCCCTGCACAGACACCGTCCAATGACACACCCGCTGAAAGCACCCCGTCGGAAACACCAGATGATGCCACGGTAGGCGATTCGGACAGCACCACCTCCGGCGGCAAGGTGCTGGTGGTCTATTACTCCGCCAGCGGCAACACCAAGCGTGTGGCCGAGGATATTGCCGAAACCGCAGGCGGCGACCTCTTTGAAATTACCCCCACGGAGCCGTACACCTCCGATGACCTGAACTGGACCAACAGCGACAGCCGGGTCAGCCGGGAGCACGATGATGAATCCCTGCGGGATGTGCCTCTGACCACCACGGAGGTGGAGAACTGGGACGATTACGACACTGTATTCATCGGCTATCCCATCTGGTGGGGCATCGCGGCATGGCCTGTGGACAATTTTGTGAAGAATAACAATTTCTCAGACAAGACGGTCATTCCGTTTGCAACCTCTTCCTCCTCCGGCATGGGCCAGAGTGGTACGCTGCTTGAAGAAATGGCGGGCACCGGCGATTGGCAGGACGGTCAGCGATTCTCCAGTGGCACCAGCCAGAGCGATGTGGCCGATTGGGTCAGCGGCCTTGGCCTGAACGGTTGATTAACCGAGTATTTCCTCGGAAGGAGGGCAAGGTATGCGAAAAATGTTAGCGGGTTTACTGGCGGGAGTTCTGCTGCTCTCCGGCTGTACGGCGCAGGCGGCGGCAAAAAGTGACGATACTGCCGCCGGCGCGCAGCAGCCTGCGGAGAACACCGCCGTACAGGGCGGCTTCACCGAAAACCAGACGCTGGACGGTGCGGATGGCATCATCCATTTCAGCTACTATCTGCCGGACGGCTATGACAGCGCAAAGACTTATCCCCTCATCGTGGCTATGCCGGGGTATGGGGAGATGTGGTTCGGGGAGGATTCCGCAGGCAGCAACCTTCGCTGGAACGGCGTGCAGGCGTGGACGAAGCTGTCGGAGCCTGTGATCCTTGTTTCCGGTCAGCTCACCGATTGGGGCGCAAAGTCCGCACGGCAGGCCAACGAACTGGCGGAGTACATGATCGACCACTTTTCAGTGGACACCAGCCGCGTCTATGCCGCAGGGTATTCGGCTGGCGGCGAAACCATGTCTCAGGCGGTGGCCCTGCGCCCCGACCTCTACGCCGCCTATCTCCACGGCGCTTCTCAGTGGGATGGCAGCTATGCACCCATTGCGGAGAATAGTGTGGCAATCTATATCTACATGGCCGACGGCGACGAGTATTACGGCAGCGCCAAGGCTCGCTCGGCCTACGAAAATCTCCACGAAGCCTATGAAAACGCCGGTTGGAGCGATACCGACATCGACAAAGTTCTGCGTATCGAAACACCCGACAACGCCTTCTTCAACGAAAAGGGCATTTATAACTACCACGGCGGAGCCAATGTGGTCTTTGACGACCCGGACAATTTGAACTGGGTGATCTCTCACAGCAAAGGATGAGAACATGAAACCAATTCTCAAAATAAAAATCGCCGTAGATGTGGCCATGTCGGTGTCCATGCTGCTTCTGATGGCCTACGGTCTTGTGGGCGAGGCAGCCCACGAGTGGATCGGCATGGGAATGTTCGCCTTGTCCGTGGCGCACCATATTTTGAACCACCGATGGATCCAAGCTGTTCCGCGGGGGTGCTACACTCCCCTGCGCGTCGTGCAGACAGCACTGGCAGGGCTGATTTTCCTGTGCATGGTCGGCTCCATGATCAGCGGCATTGTGCTGTCCCGCCATGTGTTTGCGTTTCTCCCTAAGCACGGTGGCTATGAGCTTGCACAGCAGGTGCATATCCTCTGCGATTACTGGGGCTTCATCTGTATGAGCCTGCATCTGGGGTTTCACTGGAGCATGATGCTGGCGATGGCGCGCAAACACTTGCAGCCTTCATCCATGCGAATATGGAGCCTGCGACTGATCGGCTGGCTCTGGGCAGCGTATGGCGCGTTTGCCTTCCGACGCAGAGGCGTTAGTTTGTATCTGCTGCTCAGAAGCCACTTCGTATTCTACGATTATACCGAGCCGGTGCTCATCTTTCTGATCGATTATCTCTCCGTAATGGTGATGTTCGTGCTGATTGGATATCTTATATCAATGCTGTTGAAATGGCTGCCCACTTTTTATTTACATTGAGTGTGATAAAACGCTGCAATTTTCGTCCAATTATATGGCGAAGATTGCAGCGTTTTTTTCTTTTCAAGCTGTTGCTTTTGCAGTTTGCATATGCGCCTGCGAAGAAAATGAGGGATTGCAAAGGGAATATTCCTTTTTGCACTGGGTTTCCAATAGGGGCGCGCAGCATCCCTGTTGGCACACGATTTTCCGCAGGAAAGTCTAGTGTGTTATACCTTTGCTTCCGGCTGACGCGGGAAAGGGGTTGGCGGCATACTCTGCGGTGCGGCAGAGTGTGGCAACAAACGCTTTTTCGCGGCAGTAGGACAGGCGGATTTTGTGATGTGAGATACAGTGCAAACGCAGGATTTTTGAGAAGCAAAATCCGACTGGCCGGAAAAGGAAGCAGAGGTATATAAAAGCCTTCGTCCCGTTGCAGCGACACACTAAAACCACCACGGTAGCTCCAGCCAGAGGTTGTCCATCGCGGTATCTTCCAACGTCTTTGCGCGGCTCTCCCGCAGATTGAAATGAATTGCTGAGCCGATCATCGTATGCTCCACATCGTCTGTAAAGCCATAGCGGTACAGCAGATAGGCTTGTTCACGCTCGGAAAGCCTGTCCAGACCTTCGTACAGCTCACGCATGGTTTCTTTGTCCACATAAATCTGTTCCGGAGACTTGACGGTCGGATCGGCAATGGCTTCGATGCGCAGCAGTCGCTCCTCACCGGGAAGAATCTCATCCAACCGGATTTTCTGCAAGGCAAGTCCGTCTGTGGTGCTGGTCATTTTCTGCTCATATTGAGAGAAAACATCTCGTATCAGGTCGGTCATGGCGTTGCGGATGAACGGTGCGGCATAGGTCAGAAACTTAATCCCCTTGCTGCTGTCAAAGAGAGGGATGGCGGTCAGCAGACCGAGGCAGCCTTCCTGTTCCAGATCGCTGGTTTCTGTACTGAGATCGCTCTCTGCCAGATTGGATTTCAAATAAATCTCATTGGCGGTTTTGCGGATGAAACCCAGATTGTTTTTCAGAAGAAGGTCACTAGCTTCTGTGTCCCCTTTCTGCGCCAGTGCACAAAGCTGCTCATTATCCTGTTTCTTCATCATCCTTCTCCTGTGATGAGGCTTGCTCTAAGGTGGTCTGGAAAAAGCCTGTCAACGCCTGTCCAAGCGTATTAAGTGCATCCCGATTGACACCATCCAAGCCAGCCACACTGCCGATAATCAGATCAGATACCTGCTCCGGTGTAATGGTTGGATTTGTCATATCCTGTCCCTTTGCAACCTCTGTAAACATTTTTTTGGTTTGCTCTGCGGTCATCGACTGAATGGCAGCAAAGTCATTGCCGATTTCTTTTTTCACTTCCTTGACCGCCAGCATAAACTGATTTTCAATGGTGACAAGGTCAGCTTGATAAACCGATGTTCTCAGATGTGCGATGTCCCGTGCAGTTTGTTCGCCTGCTTCTGTTTTTACCGTTTTCCGCGTTAGGCTGCTGATAGTCGTATATAGCTGGTTCTGCGCGGCATACCCGGCGGCAACCGTATCGTTGAAATACTGCTCTAATATGTAGGTCAGATCAAGAAAGCGAGGACTTTCCAGCAGGTAATTGACCACCTGAGCGTTTGCTTTTCCGGCATAGAGGTTTCTTGCCGCCTGTGCAGATAAGCCCAGCTCGTCAATGGCATAATTCTTTTTATCAGGGACATTGGTTATGCCTAAAAGAAAGTCAGTGGAGACATTAAAAGCTCTGGCAATACGGATGATATTCTCGTCTCCGAGCTTGTCCGTTTTTCCGGTCAGAAACCTACTGAGCAAACTGTCACCGCAGCCAATTTTCAGCGCAAGGTCTGTCTGAGATACCTTGTAGTATTTCATCAGATCGGCAATCCGATCCCGGACAGTACCGGGCAAAAAAGTGTTCGTCATAGCTTATGTCCCCCTTTCCTCTGTCGGCTTTTTGATATACTTCCCGCTTCGGATTCTGGCATCGGCGGGCTTCTCCGCACTCTCCGGGATGATCCAACGGCTTCCTGCCCGCTGTGCGCCGGAGATACGCCCTTGATTGCAGAGAATGCTTACGCGCCGGTGGGAGATACCCCATTTCTCCGCTGTTTCAAAGGTCGATAAAAACTTCATACTGAGCCTGTCCTTTCTGCCAATATCTAATCTTATTATATTCAATAAGTGGAATAATATCAAGACGCATATTGTGAACAAATGCCGCTCTGCGTTTTTGCATTTTTGCAAAAATTCAGGGCGGCATTTTCTTTTTTTGCACGAATGCCGGATTTCCCGGCTGACGCCGATTTTCTCCGTATATTGAGGTGACAAGAGGAAATTGTCAAATAAATTACGGAGGTATGTGTATGAATTTATTTGAAAGTGTAAAGGCGGCAGTCACGGTGAGACAAGCTGTCGAGCACTACGGACTGGAAGTGAATCGTGGCAGCATGGTCTGCTGTCCCTTCCACAATGACCGTACACCCAGCATGAAGC
>OMCP01000581.1_pt1 | contig 11940 bp, 15 predicted proteins | sample 1646051 | NCBI WGS metagenome assembly OMCP01 (sample SAMEA103958146, study PRJEB25191) | human gut metagenome
GGCTGAACCATATTCCTACGAAACATTGACAAATATGTATCACTATCTTAATGACAAAGGCGAGCTGTATTTCATTGAGGTCAACGAGGACAGCAAATGGAAACCCATCGGTGATGTTGCCTTTTGGCAAAAAGATATGCCTATTGTCATCGGTGAACGTGAATACCGAGGAAAAGGTATTGGGAAAAAAGTTGTATCTGCCCTTGTTGCGCATGGCAGAGCAATGGGATATGACAAGCTGTATGTTGGCGAGATCTACGATTTCAACATTGGCTCACAAAAGTGCTTTGAAAGTGTAGGATTTCAGAGCTATGAAAAGACCGAGAAAGGAGCTCGGTATGTTTTGAATTTAACTGTGTAAAGCCAAATGTTGCGCAGTTCTCAAATATGAAAACTGTCCTACGCGGCTTATTGAGAGGTAATTTATGAATCTTTTTATCACCAGCAGTCCCTTCCTTTGGGGGACAAATGCGGCCTTTCTGAATCCTGAAAATCACTTCGTCGATAACCTGAAGGAGGCTCTGCCCGCATTCCCCAGGGTGCTGTTCGTCGCCTCTGACCCGGAGCGGCACGACCTGACCTGCTGCTTCGCCATGGACGTCGTGGACGCCTTCAAGCAGGCGGAGATTCCCTTCAGCGCCTTTCAGGTGCTGGACGGAACCAACGCAGAGCAGGCGGCGGAGCTGGTGTACTCCAGCGATTTTCTGGTGCTGGCAGGCGGCCATGTGCCAACGCAGAACAACTTTTTCCGTGAAATCGGTCTGCGGGAAATTCTGAGGGACTTTCAGGGAACCGTTATGGGCATCAGCGCCGGTTCCATGAACATGGCGGATATGGCCTATATCCAGCCTGAGGAGGAGGGCGAGGGCATTGACCCCGATTTTGTCCGCTTTGCCCCCGGCCTGGGCCTGACGGAGGTCAATGTGCTGCCCCACTATCAAAATTGCAAGGACGATATCCTGGACGGTCTGCGGCTCTTTGAAGACATCACCTACCCCGACAGCATGGGAAAAACCTTCTTTGCCCTGCCGGACGGAAGCTATTTCTTCCAGAACGAGGACATGCTCCTGCTCTTCGGTGAAGCCTACCTTCTCCGGGACGGCATTCTCTCTCCCCTCACCCGCTCCGGCGACTGCCTGAACATGGCGGAATTTGAATAACAGAGGCTCCCTGCCAGACGTCCCAATGGGCGGGCATCTGGCAGGGCACTTTTTGTAAAATCGCGCTTGACATCTTCTTTTTGAGATGCTATAATGGGGCGCGTGGTGATGAGACGACCATGAGTCAATGGGCCTTTAGCTCAGTTGGTCAGAGCCTCCGGCTCATAACCGGATAGTCCCGGGTTCGAGTCCCTGAAGGCCCACCAGTTTACATAGGCTCCTGCCTTTCATATATAGGGGTATAGCTCAATTGGTAGAGCGGCGGTCTCCAAAACCGTAGGCTCAGGGTTCAAGTCCTTGTGCCCCTGCCAAGATCACCGAACGGATTTTGTTCGGTGATCTTCTTTTTTACCTTGATTTTGATTGCTTTTACCGTACCAGAAGTTCGGTTTTAACCTACATGATTTTCGCTGTTTTGTGTTTTCCCTTATTTTTTCCCTTATTGGGAAGAACTTGTTTCCCTTATGGATTCATAGAATCTCTGCATTCTTGTGGCACTGTCCCGCTTCATTTTTTCTGTTACATGACCGTAAACGTCCAACGTAAAAGCTGCCGTGGCATGGCCTAGGTTGGCCTGTACAGTTTTGATGTCATCCCCAGCTTGCAGAGAACTGACTGCGAAACTGTGCCGCAGGTCATGGAACCGAGCTTCTGGAATACCTACTCGTTGAACCACAGCCTTAAAATGTTTGACCACCGTTCGCCTTACAAGATGCTTTCCAAGGGCATCTGTAAAAACCAGGTCATATGGATTGTCCCAGGCATCACCGGCTTCAGCACTGGCAAAGTGCTGGTTGCGCCACTCTTGCTGAAGTGCTTCCATTACAATAGGTGCCGGTGTGATTGTCCTTCCTTTTCCGCTTTTGGGGCTGCAGAAGAAGTATTCTCCATCTTTGCACTGCAATTGCTGCTTTACATAGATGACTCCGTTTTTGAAATCCACATTGGACCATGGGAGTCCTAAAAGCTCTCCCTGACGCATTCCTGTGAAAATTGCCACGGTGAATAGATTGCTGTAGCTGTCCTGATCTGCTTCTTTGAGAAAGGATGCAATTTCATTAGGCTCCAGCGGCTTGATTTCCGGTTTTTGAACTTTCGGTAGAACACATGCGGTCGTGGGATTCTGTGAAATATAGCCGTTGGCGATTGCCTGTTGGAGTGCTTTATGAAGAACGCCGTGGACATTTTTAATGGTCTTGGCTGCCAGAGGGGTTCCTTTTTTATCACTCATTGTATTGTAGAACCTCTGAATCATATGCGGCTCTAATCCGTCCAATCGAACAGCGCCCAAAGCAGGCTTGATGTGCGCATTGATATGGTTGTTGTAATCCTTGATCGTCAATGGCTTTACACCACCGAGATACTCTGCTTTCCAGATGTCCAACCATTCACCAAGGGTCATTTTGCAAGGAGCAGTATAGGTACCAGCGGCGATTGAGGAAGTCGCCGCTTGAAGCTTCTGACGGACTTCCTTTTGCGTTTTACCGGAGATGGAACGCTGAACCTGTTTTCCCGTCCCGGGGTCAAAGCCGACGGTGTAGCGAGCTTCCCAGAATGTATAATCCTTTCCGTTTCGTGTAACCGTCTTTTTACGAATAGTGCCGATTCCTGCAGCGCTTTTTCTTGTGTTGCTTTGCGGCATGATAAAATCCTCCTTTCGCCGCACAGCAGGTACGGCTAGATTGTACCAGGAAAGCTCCAAAAGGGCAATGATGTCAGATTTGCTACAGGTATCGGGAAATATACTCTGTAACTGCTTCTCTGGGAATGCGATATTTTCGGCCAATACGAATACTGCGAATCTGCCCAGTGCGGACAAGGCAATATGCTGTGTTTCTTCCGATAGAAAGCAGAGGCATCAAATCCTCAACGCAGAGCAACAGGGATGCTTTCTCGTATTGCAAAATCTTTTCCAACGTGATCACTCCTTATTTGATATTTCCATGATTCAAAATCACATGAATGCGCTGCTGGATTGCTCCCGCAGCGCATGGTATCTGACTTTGAATGCCCGATTTCCTATACGGTTTATGTTTACATAACTATTGAAAAGGGGCAGACTAAGACATCTATCTAAATTCCAACCAATTTGCCACGCTTCCCGGTTGGAGGGTATGATATAAGCCGCCTTTGGTAAGGCTGTCATAACTCTGCAAGTACCGCTGCTGTCAAGCTGGCGTGTACCGCAGGGCTACCCCCTAGTCCATGGGAGCGCGTGAGCAAGTTCCATTTCACCACAGTAAAAGAGGATACCCCAGATACCAGTTGGAGCCGTTCGGTTCGTAGGTCGCTCTTAGGGACTTCTGAGATGAATCTCAGAAGTCCCTTGTCATGGCGGCGGACCGTCAATCTCTTACAGGGTGTGTGTACTTATATCATCTTGTATTCAGGTTTCAAGATACAGAGAAGGGAGTTGTGAACTTGTCCCTTCACCTATCGCCGATTTGATGGCATTTTGTCTATGCTTTTTTCAGTTTGCAAACAATCTTTTTTTCGGCAGCTGCAAGGGATTGGGAAATTGCCTGATGACAGGTACCCTCCATTTTAGCAATCTCGTAGGTATCTTTTCCTTCTCCGTAATACAGCAGCATTCTTCTAAATTGGGTTTCTGTAAGAACAGAATGCACTTGGAGCAGCATTGCAAACTGTGTGGTCTTCCAAATACGGTGATTTTCTTCCTCTAACTGAACATCCTCAATACCGAAGGAGGCAGGCAGCGTAAAATCGAGGTCATCCAGGCTTACTGTGTGGTTGGAATGGATATGCTCTTTCTTCTCTTCGGAATGGCATTTCATATTGGTCCAATTTTTCCATTTACGAAATTCTTTCCTGCTGGAAAAAGCATCTTCGGTAAGGCGGATAATCGTGCCGTTGGCATCCTGGTAAACAATGGCCGTTGAATCTTTTTTATTGAGAGCATAGTCGCTCCGGTTATTAAACATCAATATTCCTCCGTTTCATCTGATCAGTGTTGAGATTCAAATGATATGGAGGAGAGCGGCACCTGGGGCAGAAATATATTTCAGTGGTTAATGTATAACCAAGCTTATGGCAGAAATGAAATTCACTCTATTCTGGTTCGTATCAGCGAATCGGGACAAGTTCATATTTTTTCCTTTTGAAAGCTGTAATATATTTCGGTATCTAGCGATAATCTGTCGTATTCAATCAGAATCCGCTGTAATGTAAAATACTACAGAGGTGAATTATATGTCTGAGTATTCACGAGCTTTGGGGGATACAGTAAGAGCGGCCCGGAAAAAGATGGGGCTATCCCAAAATAAGGTCGCAGCATTGATTGATGCGGATGAACGAACGATTATGAATATCGAAACTTATAATGCAAATACAACAATGGATGTTCTTTATCCCTTGATTCGCATCTTGCGTATTGATCCAAGGGACATTTTTAATCCGGAAATGACGAAGGAATCTCTGGAACATTACCAACTGCACACGTTAATTGACAGTTGTAGCAAAGAGGAAGCGGCAACGTTATTCTCTGTTTGCCAAACAGTGTTATCTGCAATGCGTGACAACGATGGAATACCAATCAAATAAAAAGAGCCTGCCTCCCACATGTAAATGGGAAGCAGGCTCTGCGTATATCGTCTGGCTCATTTGCTTACAACCATTTTTAGTTTTACGACATTGATCAAGGTTTCTGTTTTGCACTTGGGGCAAAATAGCGGGAAATTGACAAGAATCGTATCCGAATAAACCTTTGTCCTGGATTTGTTGCCACAGACTGGGCATGGAATCCACAGCGATAGATGTTCTATTTGCACCATAATGGAAACCTCCGTAAAATGCTCTGCGTTCGTCGTCTGGCTTTTACACAATTATAATAATGAATCAATTAATTTTCATCTTTTTGTGCGCAACTGCGAAAAAAACATCACAACTGCGAACAGAAATAAGTACCGGCAAGGTGAAGAAACAAATTCCGTTTCTCTACCTTGCCGGTGTTATTGAACAGTAGTGTGGGGCTATTTGCAGCCACTGAATAGAATAATTAACTCTTGGATAATTGCTATCTGCTGTGGTGAGAGTTTTGGTGACGAGTTGGTAGGATTTGAGAATTCTTCTAAAAGCAGGCCAATCGCTTTCTTTTGTTGGCTGCTAAAATTCTTCAGGGAAACGGGCTCTTCCACTTCAAAACCAACGAGATAGTCAAGAGAAACATTTAATACCGCTGCAATACTGGCAAGCACTTCCGAAGGAGGTATCTGTGCACTGCTTTCATATCCACAGACAGCGGATTTGCTTTTATTGATACGCTTGGCCAATTCACTTTGTGATATACCCCTTTGGGTCCGAGTTTCTCTAATTCGATATCCAAGGTCGTACATAACCGATTACTCCTGCTACACTGAACTTTTTTCTATATTTTACAACGCAGTAGTTTTATATACTTGAACTTTTGATATATACGAGTATAATTATACAGAACTATCTGATTTTTGCTTTGTATTTTAGGAGGGATTATGTATGATAGAGGGGAAAAAGCTGGAATACAGCCGTTATTTAGGAGGGGACCCTATGCTTAGTATTCTGATTTGCGATGATGAAACCAGCATGGTTGCTACAATGAGGACCACGACGGAAAATGTCTTGAGGGAATTGGGAGCCAAAGCCAAAATCCATACATTTACGGATGCAGCCTCTATAAGCAAACAAATCCTATCTGACTGTGACATTGCGCTTTTGGATATTGATTTTGATGGTGCTGAACAAAATGGAATGGATATTGCAAGGAAACTGCGTTCTTTGCGGAGTGATACGGTTATCATTTTTGTAACAAACTTTATTGAATACGCACCAGCTGGATATGAGGTACGGGCATTCCGCTACATCCTCAAACGGGACTTACAGGAAGATTTGAGCGCAATCTTTCCACTAGCATTGAAACAGTTAAATCAAGAAACACTGCCTATTCAGGTCAACGGAGAAATTATCAAAGTCCCCCTGGACGATATTTTGTATTTGGAAGTACAACAGCATAATGTAACCGTTGTGACACGAAAGCTGACATCTGACCGGAAACAAAAAGAATACGACTTTTACGCGTCCCTTACTGATTTGGAAGAACGGTTAGAACCGCTTGGCTTCTTGAGAATTCACAAGAGCTATTTGGTAAACATGAAGCACCTGAAGAAATTCCAATGCCGAGAAGCCACTCTGGACAATGGTGTGATCCTGCGTGTGGGGGAAAAGAGCTATGCGGAAAACAAACAGAAGTTCCTTCTATGGAAGGGGTGGCAATAATGGAATATATTATCACCACCATATGGTCGGCGTTGGAACTGCTGTGTGTTACCTTTTTTAATGGTGCATTTCTTTCAAAAAAGACTAGTAAGAAAAGAAATGCTATAGTAGTTGTAGCTATTTGGGGGTTTATAAATCTATATACGTATTTACCTATCAGCCCATTTCTTCGACAGATTTTCTTACCATTTATCTACGCAGGGGTCTCCTTGATTTTATACAACGGAACCTATATCGCACATATTTTTTTATCTGTCATCTGTTACATATTTATAGCAGCCATAGATGCTTTTTCTTCATATGGAATGTGTGGACTGCTTCGCATTGATTACAATACGCTCATTTGGAGGAAGCTATTGTATACAACGCTGATCACAGCTGATAAACTTTTAGCAGTGTTTCTCGCATGGCTATTATACCGTTTTAGGAAAAGGGGCAATTTGGACAGGCAGCACAGTAAATGGCTTCTTCTATCCGTGTTATTTCCGGTAATCAGCATACTATTGTTCTTGATGTTCTTCTATTACGGACCAAGGGACGAAGATATTTCCATCAATATTGTTATCTTCAGTGCAATCTTAATGATTGCCAATGTTGCAATGCTTTATATCATATCCGGGATTGAAAAAGCAACAGATCACGAACAAGATTTCAGACTCTTGAAACAGCAAATTTCTCTCCAGACCGAGAACTATAATGCCTTAAAAAAGAACTATAATGTACAAAGAAAAGCAACCCATGAATTTGAACGACACATCCAGGTACTGAGAGACTTGCTAGACCACAGAGAGTATGAATCCGCCCAAAAATATGTCAGAACCTTACAAGCTAATCGCACCTTAAGAATCTTCTGTATCAATTCAAACAACCCGGTTATAGATGTTGTTCTAAATCAGAAACATCAGCTTGCGCAGGAAAATGGAATTACAATGCGTGTTCAGGTAAACAATCTTTCGTCCATCTCTTATCGGACAGATGAGTTGGTAGTCCTGCTATCGAATCTTTTAGATAATGCAATCGAAGCATGTCTTAGACTGGAGGGTCGGAAAGAGATTCTATGCACTATTTTGAAGGAGGACAGTGTTTATATATCTATTCGCAATACGTCAAAACCAGTTACTATTGTGAACAACGAAATCCCAACGAGTAAACCGGATGCGACAGAACATGGGTTTGGTATTCCTGCAGTAAAGTATATTCTGGAGCAACTGAATGCAGAGTATACTTTTGTATACAATGATGGTTGGTTTCAATTCGTGGCGGAAATTCCATAGGTATTTAAAGCAGGCAGGAAAAGATGTGCTGGGAGTGGCACTTCTTTCCCTGCCTGTTTTCTATTAAAAATTAAAAAATATCCGGTACACCTTTTGTAGAATTCGATTTCAGGTCAAAAAATTAGCAGTTGCGTTAGATTTGTGGCATGTGTCAGGAAAGTTTGCTAAAATAAATCAAACTGGAGGGATAAAATGAAATTAGTAAGTGCCCTTGTGGATAAATGTATTACCAGTGGATACATTACTCAGGAGCAGGCCCCTTGGCTTTATTATGGAATAGAAAAACGGTTGACTACCATTCTTATTTCTATTCCCATGCTCATTATTGGATCGCTGGTTTCCACTCCTGCAATGGCAATTACCTTCTACATCAGTTTCTACTTGCTTCGGTCTCGAACAAATGGTTTCCATGCAAAAACACTATCTGGATGCCTTATCCACTCAATACTATCAGAAATAATCTTCTTGGGAATGCTCCCATATGTTTTGGATGAAGCTATTGCCATTTCTCTTTTGGTTCTTTCTGCTATTTCAATTTTTTGCCTAGCTCCATATAACCATCCTAATATGGGTTTGTCGGTTGTAGAATCAACGGCATATGCAAAAAGTGCGAAAGGGCGGCTTATTACGCTCATCCTGCTGCTTATTGCTTTGTATATAATGCAATTGAGCCAATTCTCAGCCGGGATTCTACTTGGTATTGTAATGACAGCAGTAATGTTAGTCCTTGCATATATTCTAAAAGGAGGCAAATAAAGTGAAGAAGCAGAACCTTAAAATTGAAAAAGCAACGAAACAGATTGTCAAGCATATTGCGGATCAGGAGGTATATGGCTGGCCGCCTCTATGCCCAGCATTGTGCTATCAGCCAGTTCGTCCCAAGAAGGAAAAGACTGAACGGCCAAGCTATGAACCCACACATCGTTAAAATGTGAAATATAGGACGTATTTCCAGAGTTATGTGACACTAGGAAATAGAAGTAATCGAGGAGGAGAGGCTGAATTGCTCTACCTTTTCACACCACCGTGTGTACCGTTCGGTACATGATGGTTCAGTCGAATACACATAAAGGCTCGTACCTGTCAAGGATGCTGTAGTATCCGGCCCGTATGAGTCTTTCTTTTGAGATTGCCCGCTGCACTTGGACATTCTTGGCCATACGTAATAAGTTTTGCAGCAAATGTTGTAAGCGCTCAACAACCACCCGTCTATAAAACATGCAGGCCCGCAACCACGGGCCTGCATGTTAGTCGAGATAGGTATTCACATAAGCATCCGAATTCTTCACACCGAATTTCTGTTGGACATAGGGTGCCCAAGGCATGAACGATTCCAATTCTTCGTGGGATTGGTTTTTCCCCAGGTACGGCAGCTCCACCAACACATGCTGGAGATAGGCAAAGGGCTCAATACAATTTGCCTTTGCACTTTCCACCAGGGAATACACAATGGCGCTGGCCTCAGCTCCTTTTGTGGTATCGCAAAACAGCCAGTTCTTTCTGTCAAGGGTAAAGGGGCGGATGGCGTTCTCTGCCAGGTTGTTGGAGATCGGCACCTCGCCGTTAGATAGGAATGCTGTGAGCTGCTGCTGTTGGTTCAGACTGTAGCGCACCGCTTCTTCCAGTTTGCTGCCCTTTTCCGGATGGATTGTTTTTAGCCATGCGAAATACTCCTCCAGAAGGGGCAATTCCTTGTTCTGGCGGTATTCCTGGCGATATTGGGGTTTATAGGCGGCGCATTTCCGCTCCTGCGCAAACAGCTTGTTGCAGTGCTGGAAGCCAACGGCTGCCTTACTGGTTTTTGCGGTGGCACCCTCCGGCATGGCTTCCCGCCATTTTCTTCGGGCGTGGCTCCAGCAGCCGCAGTGCGTCACCTTGACAAGCAGGTTATAACCTGGTAGCCATCTGTCACCAAAGCGCCGGTAAAGCCTTTCAGGAATGCCTCCGGCCGCTTTCCGCTGCGGTCCGGCTGGTACTCAAAGAGGCGCACCTGGTGCCGGATCAGAGTGGCGCTGGCGTACAGCCACATCTGGGATTCCGAGGTCGCGGGCTTTCCGTCCTCCTTCAGCACCTGCACAACGGTCTCATCCGCGTGGATCACGGAATGGGTCAGCAGCTCCTGCTTCATGTGCTTGTACAGGGGCTTCAGCCAACTCTGACTGCACTGGATCACCCAGTTTGCCATGGTGGCACGGCTGAGGGAAATCCCTTCTCTGGCCCACATCTTTTCCTGTCTGGCCAGGGGCAGGCCATCCACATACTTTTGGGTCATGATGTACGCCACAGTCGAGGGCGAGGCCAAGGAATGCTTCATAAGCGGGACCGGCGGTTTCACGGTCACGATATGGGCAAAGCCCGTATCCTTTTCGCAGCTGTCGCAGGCATAGGTAACGGCGTAATAAGCCAGCAGCTTTATCTGCTTGGGTATGATCTGCATTTCATGGCGCAGGAATTTTTTGCCAATGGGCTTCATTTTTCCGCCGCATTTGCCGCAGACCAGTTGGTCTTCCGGCAGTTCCAGAAGCACTTCCTCTTCCGGGAGGCCGTTCAGCATCTCGGCCTGGCTGCGTTTCTTCTTCCGCTCATGCTGAGGAATATAGCCGTCTCCTGTCCAGTACAGTGCCTTAATTCGGTCTGTCCTGCGGCCACAGAACAGAAAAAGGCTTTCTTCATTCAGCTGGCCACCATACTGCTGGGTCACCACTGCAGCCAGTCCGTCAATCCCAAGACGGAGGTCTGTGTAGCCGCAGGCAATGTAGTAGCTGCGGACTCTGGTCAGGTCCATCATAGCGATTGAATGGAGCGAAGCAAGGCCACAACGGCATCCATATCCACGCCATCCGGCAACTTCATCTCTGCTCCCCGGTAGTGAATCTCAATAATACTGTCTTTTGCCGGCAGTGATTCCAGCTGCACCAGTTGTGGTGCGGCAGCCCCAACCATCTGCGTTCGTAGCTTCTTTAGCCAATAGTAAAAACTTTTCTCAGAAATCCCACGCTGTTGGCAGAAATCCCGCTTTGTCAATCCGCTGGCACTGCATTCTTGTATGAGCATTGCCCATTCCTGTGCCCGATACGCATCCCGCACAGCTAATACTTCTCCCATTTGACACCATCCCTGTTTCGTTTCTCGAAAAACTCACCGTGAGTTTTTCAAGGTTTGGGATATTATCTCATGGATGTGCAGGAGATGCTAGGCGGTGGGTTATTGAGCGCTTACCAAATGTTCACTGCCGCACGCCTGCTATACCGATGTGCCTAAGATAGTTATGTTCACGCTCTCCCCTTGGTTTCTTCCATTGTTCTCGGTACGGAGTCCTTTTCTGCTTTGCCTTCGCTCCCCTCAAAGACTTTGCGTGGGCTATGACATACATGTCCCTCCGCGGCATTGAGTGCTTACGAGGATTCGCCTTTATGCTAATTTTTTAGCAGTTACGTCGTTATTGTTGATATGTAGAGTAAAATATAATAATATAAAATAAACTTGCAAGTTAAATTTTTTATTTAAGGTGATGTGAAATGAAACTACAAAAAATGCTATCCTTAACTTTAGCACTTATCTGTGCTATCAATTTTGCTGTTCCAGCATCTGCCTCAGCAATTAGGACTCATTCTGAAAAAGCTGAAGCATGTGTCATTACAAATCCCATTGAATTTGAAACTGGCGACGTACTTAATGGCAATTTGCGTTCTGTTTCTAAGCCGAAAAAATACTGGAGCCTACAAGAAGATGGTGAGTATTCTGCAACACTTACCCAAGTTGGTTCCAGTAAACTGTATACCAATTACTACTTCAAATCCAATGACAATGGAATTATGCACGTCACTTTTAATGTTAGAGCTGAAGGCAATGCAACATTTAGAGTAGGAATTTATAATATTACGGATAATTACGATGCAACACATCGGGATTTCACTGTAGATACTACCGGCTTAGCTAATGAGGTAATTTTCACCAATATGGATACAAATGATAACTATGCAGTTTATTTCCAGTCTGTGTACAATGGATACAATGTTGTTTATATCACAGGGTCCGGCCTTGTTTCCGCCTGAGATGAATATAGGCATAGGGGTATTATTGGACAAAAATCATTTAGTCGGATACTAGACATTCCGCCGTTGTATAGTTTATAAGCATGCAAAGCAGGGTGGACATATAATAATGTGTCCACCTTACTTTATTTTTCTGGATAGATATCTCCATAGTCCAATAAAAATCTTTCAGTAGACACCAGA
>OMCP01000584.1_pt1 | contig 11915 bp, 10 predicted proteins | sample 1646051 | NCBI WGS metagenome assembly OMCP01 (sample SAMEA103958146, study PRJEB25191) | human gut metagenome
CGACAATATTCAAATGAATACAGTTCAGGAAGATTGGAAATACGCACTTTTCCCAGTCTGGCTTATGACCTATAAATATAAGGATAAGCAAAAGATTTTTGCTATCAATGGTCAGACAGGTAAGACATATGGTGAATTGCCATGCTCACTCGGAAAGCTTGCACTTTTCGGAGCAGGATTATTCGTAGTGCTTAGTGCGATAATTTTCGGATTGGGGTATTGTCTATGAAAAATATAGTAAGAAAATCCTCCGCACTTATAGCGGTGCTTATGGCTACAATGCTTTTTGCAGGAATAAGCTGTTTTGCATATGAGCAAGATAATATTTCAACTGAGCCAGAAACCTCTGTCAGCGAAATTGCAGATAACGAGGCTGTAGAAGCCCAAGAGATTCAGCTTTACGAAGCTCAAACATCAGAAGATAAATCTCTTGGAAAGAGTCTTGCAATAGGGCTCGGCTCGGGCTTTGTAATTACCCTGATTGTATGTATCTGCATTTATTCCTCATACAAAAAGCACGGTGCAACAGAGCCATATAAGTATGATGAAAACGCAAAACTCACACTTATAGATTCATCTGATGTGCTTGTCGATACACACATTGAAAAACGCAAAATAGAAAAAGATAATAATTAATACCAAAAGGCTTGAAATCTTAATTAGATTTCAAGCCTTTTTCATAAAAATAACTGCCCCATTTTTATAATAAATAGGGCAGCTGCTTATATTATTCTGCCAATAAATTTGTTATATTATCTATATCCAGATACCAAGTACCATCTATTTTTATGAAACACATTTCAGAAATGGTTGAATTTCCTACCGCATCAGCTGCTTTAACCTCTGTTATAACAGTCGCCTTGGCAGCTCCCTCTATTTTTGCTGTTGAATCATATTTGTTATTATATTTCTCTGTCAGCTCAGAGAGGTCTTTGTCGTCTTTATAAAGCACCTCGCTCTGTACTTCATAAACAATCTTAAAATCTGTTCCATACTTTTTTTTATTGCTACGATTTTCTTGCCACAGCTTATCCTCGCAATCAAGAACCATATCATCATACTTATTATAATTTTTGTTAGTTTCTAAAGTATAATTTATATATTCCTTTGGCAAGATTTCCATATATTCGTTGGCATCTATTTCCTGAATAGCATCAAGCTCTTTTTCTATAACTGTTGTATAGCTATTATGATTTGAGAATAGGTCTACACACATAATAATTACCACTAATGTTATAAATAGTACGGCAATTACACTTATTACAGCAAGAAGTATCGTATGCCTTTTGCTCGATATCGACTCATTTTCGCTGACCTCTGCACCACAGAAGCCACAGTATTTACGACCTTTTTCTATGGATTTCCCGCATTTTGTGCAGACCATTTCAATCACCCTAAGTAAGATTATGTTATTATTGTAGTTTATTATTCAGAAGTTGTCAACTTAAAACTATATATAAAAGAATCCACATTAATCAGCAGAACTTTTTTTCTATCTTAGAACTAATTTAAGACACTTAAAAGCCTTGCTTATAATTAACTTGATTTCAAAATCAACAAAAAAATCTCTGATGCTTAACATTAAAACATCAGAGATTTTATAATTTGCTAAATAGAAATTTTCTTTTCTATAATATCTGCTGCTTCATCAGCTGGCTCATTTATAATGGACTCTATTCTGCCACTATCAGAAATCTTTGCAAATTCCGAATCTATCGGGAATCTTGCAAGAATATCAACACCATAAGCCTTTGCAACCTCATCAAGCTTACTTTCACCGAAAGGATAGAGTCGCTTGCCACAATCAGGACATTCAAGATAACTCATATTCTCAATAACGCCAAAAATAGGAACCTTCATCATCTTAGCCATTTTAACAGCTTTTTCTACAATCATAGAAACAAGCTCTTGTGGAGAAGTAACTATAACAATTCCATCAAGCGGAATTGACTGAAAAACTGTCAGCGGAACATCGCCAGTTCCTGGTGGCATATCGACAAACATATAGTCGATATTATCCCAATGTGTTTCGCCCCAAAATTGCTTAACTGCACCTGCTATCATAGGTCCACGCCAGACAATAGGGTCGCTCTCGTTATCAAGTATAAGATTTGCAGAAATAATTTCTATTCCTGTTTCACTTGTTGCTGGTTCAAGTCCTTTATCGCTACCAATAAGCTTTCCCTTAATACCAAAAGCCTTTGGAATAGACGGACCTGTAATATCGGCGTCAAGGATAGCTGTTTTATAACCTTTTCTATTGAACATAACCGCAAGAGATGAGGTTACAAGCGACTTTCCAACTCCGCCCTTTCCACTTACTATTCCTATAATGTGCTTAACACTGCTATGCTCATTTAGCTTTTCGAGAAAGCTTTTTTTATCACGAGCTTCACAGTTGGCAGAACACGAGCTACAATCGTGTGTACATTCTTCAGACATTTTCTTTTACTCCCTAAGGTAAATATTATTCTTTATCTTCACTACTATTATCATTCTCAGCCTCAGCGTGTATAGCGTCCTCATCGTCATCATTAATAACAACTTCGCCACTGCCTTCAGATTCAACAGTAAAATCATCATCATTAATTTCATCATCTATTACATTTGTATCTTGCTGAACAGAATCAGAATTATCTATTTCATACCCGCTAATAAAAGTATATGGTATACCATATCCAAGAACGATAGACGCAAGATAGATAATAGGTGAGCAAGAAACGATTTCTGCTGAGAAAGGAAGCTGACTTATCATAGCTGCAAGAATGATATAGAGTGCAGGCAAATCCATAATTATGAGAGTTGCAGGAGAAAATCTTATAACCTGTTTGCCATCACCAACACGAGTTGCATAGAAAAGGAAAAGTCCAAACAAAACGAAAACAACTATACAGAGCAAAGCACGAAGCCAAGCCTGACCTACCTTATCAATCATACTCATAAAGAAGTATGAACAAACTACAAAGGCAGTTATGAGTATAGCGGAGAAAACTAATCCTCCTGTATTTTTCTTGCGAGTAGATTTATTTTTGTTATTTTTCAAAGTAATCATTCCTCCAAAATCAGTATAATATACATTCTACCACAGTTAATCATAATATAATGTCAAAATAGAATTAAAGGCAAAGCTAAAAATAATTATTCAGCGTCACTAATCAACTTAGCAGCCAAGCAATACCAACCCTTATCTGTACGGGTTTCAATGATTTCAAGTGTCTTTGGCAAAGCAGAAAGAACATCTTCAAGGCGAGAATCTATAATTCCGCTCATAATATAAACTGTATCCTTGTGCATATGCTTTTCTATATCACCAGAAAGCATAATAATCGCATCAGCCACTATATTCGCTGTAATTATATCGTATGTTCCAGTTACTTCATCAGCCAAATTGCCGTGAATAGCGGTATATCTATCAGAAACACCATTTCTTTCCGCATTTTCTATTGAGGATTTAACAGCAAGCTCATCAATATCTATTCCGATTGCACTCTTAGCTCCAAGCAAAAGTGATGCAACCGCCAAAATTCCGCTACCACAACCAACATCAAGCACAGCTGCTCCATCACTAACATATTTTTCGAGAGCCTCAAGGCAAAGGCGGGTTGTTTCGTGAGTACCTGTTCCAAAAGCAATGCCTGGTTCGAGATGGAGGACAGTTCTGCCCTTAGGGTCATAGTCCTCACGCCATACAGGGCGAACAAGCAGCTTTTCGCCAATTTCTATCGGATAGAAATACTTCTTCCAATTATCAAGACAAGCCTCAACATCACACTTATCAGTAAGAATCTTAAAATTTATATTCTCCGCACGAAAACGCTCCTCAAGAAAAGCCGTTGCCTCAGCAGGGTTATCTTCAGGGCTTATATATATGTGTATTCTTGCAGTTTCACGATTTTTTGCAAGAAGCTCCTCATCAATAAGGTCTATCTTGGCTATTTCAAGAACTTCCTCCTCAAGTGAGCTATAATCCTCAATATATATTCCATAGGGAACAGTCATAACTGCAATATTTTCTGCACGCTCAACATCTTTAGCGTCAACCTCGGCTATAATCTCCGTCCAATCCATAATCTACTTCCTTTCTAATCTTAAAATAAAAGGAAAACCCGCAAAAGAGTTTTTCCCCTTAAATATCATTATTTAAATTTACTCGGTCTGTGAATCTTCAGAATTTTCGCCTAAGCCCCAAAGATTAAGATACTGATTTTTAAATGTTTTTGTAAATATCTTTTCTATAAGTGGTGTATCATCAGTTTTTTCTTCATCACTTGAAGACTCTTCAGTGCCTTCGCTCTCCTCAATCTTCTTAACATTATCATATGAAATCATCATAAATGGAATATCAGAAATCTCTGGGTTATCTTCGCCATTAAGAACTCTAAGAATATAATCAACCGCTGTATAAGCTGTCCATTCGTAGCTTTCACTTACTGCCGTTGCAATATTACCATTCTGAACCTGCGTGAAAAGCTCTGTGCCTCCACCCCTTGCAAGAAATGTTACCCTTGACATTGCCTGCGTCATTTCAAGAGCATCAACACTATCTTTGAGCATATTGTCATGAAGAACTATAACGCAGTTGATATTTGTATCTCTCTCTAAGGCTTTTTTTACAGCATCGGAAATATTGACTGCTGTGTTTGAAATCTCCATAGCAAGCTCAGTGCAATAACCGTCTGAATACTTTGTCAATTCGTCTGTAACAGCCTTTTTCATCTCATCAGCATACCTTACATCTGATGGGGTTACAAGAAGTGCATTAACCCTGCCTTCTTTTTCAACAATAGCATAATCTGCCAAAGCCTTGGCCTCAGCGACATAATCAGTTTTAGCACTTGAATCCACAAAATGGTCATTTGCACCAACCTGTGTATTATCAATGCTTATAACCTTTATACCGTGTGCCTGAGCATTTTCAATAGCAAGAGAAATTTCATCTTTATTTATATTTCCTATAAGAACTACGGCTGCACACTGGTCAGAAACCGCATTTTCAAGTGCTGAAGTATGGGAATTTACTGTGCCATCGGTATCATAAGCGAGAATTTCCTTAAACCCAACCTTTTCTGCAACAGACTTTAATTCCTGTGAAATATAAGATGAATAAGTATTACTGCTTGAATCTGCAATAACGGCTATTTTCTTATTTTTAGAAATTTTCTTTGCATCTATTGATTTTGTAGCATTAAAATTTGGTTGTGATTTATATGTTTCAAGCTCGGTGGAAAGTGCTGCAAGCTTTTCCTTGCTTACCACTGCATTATTTGTAGACTTTGATTCTGTTACAGACTCCACCGCAGAACCGTTTCCATTATTCTTACAACCAGAAAGCATTGCAATAGATGACAAAACCATAGCTGAAAGCAATACTGCTAAAATTCGTTTCATTTATAATTTCCTCCCATTTTCCCAACTATCAAAATCTGTCAGTAAAACAGCACATTCTTACGCAAATTTATTATACTTCCACATCTCTTTTATGTCAATAAACATAATTGTAACATTACAATTTATTGACACTTAATACTTTCAACAAAGCTTTTCATTTCTTCATTCACCTCTGGCGGATAAACTATCGCCACAGGCTCTGAAAGTCCCAAAAGCCACGCAAAGAATTGCCTGCTAATAGCGACATTTGCCCCGACAACATAGCTATCGTCGTAATTTCCACATATATCAAGACTACTTCCAAACTGGTCAACAAAAACATCAACTAATCTGCTTGGAATTTTCATCTTAACATAACATTCCTCGCCACCAAACATTCCAAAGATTTTTGAGGAATAGCTTTCTATATCAAATTTCCTGAAATTCTCGTTCTTAATCCGAAAGTTATCCGAAACCGCAGTATTTCTCATTCTGTCAACTCTGAAATGCTTAATAATCTTGTCCTTATGGTCAAAGCCTATAAGATAATAGTTGCCATCACTCCAGCTTACTCCCCAAGGCGAAACTTCGTAAAGACTTCCTTGATGCTTAAAGGCCATAGCTGGCTTATTATTTTCATCAATTATCCATTTAAAATATTTAAAGCACACTGCCTTATCAAGATTTATTGCATTATGAATTGTATCTATCGCATAGTAGATAGTCTCATTCATACTTTTAACTCGGTTTTTAACAAAAACCTGTCTTTTAAGCAATTCCGCCTGATAAACGCTTGTCAGGCATTCAAGCTTAGATATAAGCTCCTCTGTTTTTTTTAATGTAAAAAATCTCGAACAGCCAACAGCGTCTATCAATAGTTTAATCTCAGAAAGCTGAAACTCTCTATTTCCGACATAATATTTAACTGTATCAGATTTTGTACTCAAAATATCCATTCCGCTCTCTTTAAGAGCATTAATATCATCATAGAAAGTTTTTCTGCCAAATTCAAAGCCCTTTTCTGCCAGAGCCCGCTCTATCTCTATTCGTGAAAGAGCGTGTTCTTCATCTGTATACTTAAGTAAATATTCTCTAAGATAAATTAACCTTTTCTTCTGTTCAGAAGCCATTCTATCAACCCCAAAAATGCTAAGTGCTTTGCCCTTAAAAAGCTGAGCAAAGCCTTTAATTGTCTTACCACTCAATGAAATAGTAATGATGAAACAATAAGCAAAATTATCAAAAAGCCAAAGTTAAATGCCGAAAACATTCCTATATAGGACTTAACTTTAGTTGGATTATGCCTTGTATATTCTCTGAATGTAATCAGACTTGCAAGTGAAGCTATCAAAGTTCCTGTTCCACCAATATTTACACCGACAAGCAATTCCCTATAATTGTCCGTAAACTGCGAAAGCAATATTGCAGACGGAACATTGCTTATAACCTGACAAGAAATTGCACTAAAAAGCAAGGTATTCTGTTCGAGCAACCAAGAAAAAAGATTTCTCACGGCGTCTATTCTTGCCATATTTCCCGCAAAGATAAAAAATGCAACAAAGGTCAGCAATAGTGGGTAATCAACCATTTTAAGTGCTTTTCGGTCGGCAAAAAGTAAAACAATAGGTATTATTATCAAACCTACATAATAGGGTATTCCCCTGAACACTATTGCTATTGCCAGCACAAAGAGAATAGCATATAGGATAGTGCGTTTTTTGTTAAGGCTTTCGATTTTTTCAGAAATCTCAAGCGGTTCTTTTTTTACAAATAAGCAACAAATAGTTATAAGGATTACCGAAACCGCAAACGGCACAAACATTATTCCTACAAACTCATAATCATTTATATTATACTTTGTATATAGATATAGGTTTTGTGGATTGCCAAAGGGAGTAAGCATTCCTCCGAGATTTGCGGCAATATTCTGCATAATGAATGTAAATGCCATATATCTTTGTTTGCCTGTGCTTTCAAGCACGAAATATCCAAGAGGTAAAAATGTAAGCAATGCCATATCATTCGCAATAAGCATAGAGCCTATAAAGGTTATATAAACAAGCGTAAGTATTGACGCACGAATATTCCTACAAGATTTGACTATTTTTTGTGCGAGTATATAAAAGAAATTTATATTTTTCAAAGCACATACAACAGCAAGAACACAAAACAAACAGCTCAAGGTCTTAAAATCGAAATACGAAATATATTGTTCATCAGGAGGTATAATAAAAGAGGTAATCACCGCCGCAAGAACTGCCACCATAAGGACAACATTTTTCTTAGCAAAAACCACCATTTTCGTAAATATCATCATTAAATTCCCCTCTATATTTATGACAAAACAAATATATCATATATAGAAATAAATGTCTATTAGCGTATTTTAAAAATCTGTCGAAATATTGTGCAGATTTTTGCGTAAATTTCTACGGACTTTATATTCAAAATTACTTGTTTTCCATTACTGTTCATTATATAATATATGGTAGGGAATTATCAAAAATCGACAATATTTTTTAAAAAGATACTTTGCTTATATCAAGATAGGTATGAAGGGAGAAAAAATGAGCAAAAATCGCATTAACAGACGCAATAAAATAAAAAGAACCTCCTCCTATCGTGGATATAATCATTATCGAAGATATTCTGCTTCAACAGGCTCTCAGGGCACAGGCTTAGGCAAGGCTGTTGCTTTATCCTTTGCCGTTGTAGCTGCAACTTCATTTGTGATATTTTGCTGTTCAGTATATATTCCGAAATTAGTAGATATTTCAAAGAAAAATTTTATTAGTGCAGAATCCTCTGCGGAATCTTCTACTCTAAGTAAGACTGAAAGTTCTAAACCAGAAAGCAAAGCGGAGAGTTCAAAGTCTGAACCCTCAAAACAAGAGGCTTCCAAGCAAGAGGCCTCTAAAGCTGAAAGCTCGAAATCAGAAACAAGCAAGCAAGAAGGCAAGGGCTATCTTGACGGAAATGTATTTATATACAAAAATGTAGGATACGAAAGCTTTATAGGTACTGATGAAAACGCCTTAAAATACGCAAATAGCCTAAATTCTATCGCTTCAACACTCGATTCAAGCATAAATATTTATTCAATTATAGTTCCTACACACAGCTCAATCTCTCTTGATAAGCTTCAGAAAGAAAACAACGCCAATGAAAAAGCTAATCTTCAGGTCATCAATGATAATCTTTCTGAAAAAATCAGCTTTATAGATGTAGAAAACGCTCTCAAAGATAAAAAAAGCAAATATATCTACTATAATACCGATGAAAACTGGACTTCTCTCGGTGCTTATTATGCCTATAAAGAGTTTTGCAAAAATGTAGGACTTACTGCCACTGATTTCTCATCGGTAGAAAAAAAACAAATAGAGGGCTTTTTGGGTGGACTTATTTCTTCCACAAAAACTAATAAAAATAAAAAAGGCAACACTGACCTTTTGAAAAATCCCGACACCATCACATATTATAACTTTGGCAATGATTATCAATGCGGTATCTGGAGAACTGAAAACAGTGGAGAAGAAACCGTTTCTTTCATAAATAATGCTGTTTCAGCAGAAAATGCACGAGATATATTCTGCTATGGAGATGTTTCACTTTTTAAAGCTAATACGGGTAAAAGCACTGGCAAACGCCTTTGCATTGTAAAGGATAGCTATGGCTCTGAGCTTGCTCCATATTTTATGGAAAACTATGATGAAGTTCATATAATTGACGCAAGACTATTTGAAGGTTCTTTAACAGGCTATTGCTATAATCACAGTATAACTGATGTCCTTTTCATAAATGGTATAAACACAGCTAACGAGAAAGAGCAAATCAAAGCCCTTTCCGCTATGGCATAAAAGCCGAATTCAAAGCCGAAAGGAGATGTGCATATGTTAGGCAGAAAACTTGATATTGAAATATTCGGCACAATATCCGAAGGCTCGATTTATTTCGGTTATTATCGTGAAAGAGGTATGAATTATAAAGTTTACATACTGACAAACCACAAGCTGAAAACAAGTGAGCAGTGCATTGTTATTGCTGAGGAATTTAATGAAAATTCTTCTACCAAAAAGCTTGTTGCCTCACCACTCGGTGAAATATTTTACGAACCCGAAATCCGTAAGCGTGTCGCTATGGCTCACACCGAAATTTCACATATGATTTGCTTGTATGAAAAATCCTGCGGCGCAGTAGTTTTTTACCGCTCGAATGATTCTATAAAATATCTTTTAGTAAAAAATCGTAACGGCCGTTGCTGGAGCTTTCCAAAAGGACACATAGAAAATGGCGAAAGCGAAAAACAGACCGCCGCACGAGAAATTAAAGAAGAAACTGGACTCGATGTGCATTTCAAAGCAGATTTCAGAGAAACTGGAATATATCACCCCTTTGGCAGGACAAGCAAAAAGGTTGTTTTCTTTCTCGCCGAAACAAATAGTGACAAAGTAAGTATTCAACGCCGAGAGATTGATTATTATCGCTGGGCAACTATGGACCAAGCACAAAAGCTTTGCAAGCACGAAAATGATATTAGGGTTTTAGAAAAAGTAAGCAATCTTCTTGAAACAGCAAATTAAACAAATCTCTTTTTTAAAACTAAAGCTTATTCACTTAACAAGCTTTATTTATCGGGAACGATTTTTTTCGTTCCCTTTTATAATGCTTGAAATATACGGAAAAATGGTATAATATATGTATGTATATAACTTAATGTAGGAAGTAGGAGGATATTATGGATAAGAAAACATTCTATATAACAACACCAATTTATTATCCGTCAGGCAATCCGCATATCGGACATTGCTATACTACGGTTGCCTGCGATTCTATCGCAAGATATAAGCGTATGCAGGGCTACGATGTAATGTTCTTGACAGGCACAGATGAACATGGTCTTAAAATAGAACAAAAAGCCGCTGAAAAGGGCGTATCTCCAAAGGAATATGTTGATGAAATCGTTGCTGTTTTCAAAAATCTTTGGAAATATATGAACATAAGCTACGATAGATATATCCGTACAACTGACGATTATCATATAAAAAGCGTTCAGACAATTTTCAAAAAGCTTTATGATAAAGGCTATATCTATAAGGGCGAATATAAGGGCAAATACTGTACTCCTTGCGAAAGCTTCTGGACTGAATCTCAGCTCAAAGACGGCAAATGCCCTGATTGTGGTCGTGATGTTGTAGAAGCTAAGGAGGAGGCATATTTCTTTAAGATGGCTCCTTTCGCTGACCGAATTGAAAAGCTCCTCACAGAAACAGACTATCTCCGTCCAAAAACTCGTGCAGTAGAGCTTGTCAATAACTTTATCAAGCCAGGTCTTGAGGATTTGTGCGTATCAAGAACAAGCTTTAAATGGGGTATCCCTGTAACATTCGATACAAACCATGTTATCTATGTTTGGATTGACGCACTTTCAAACTATATAACTGCCCTCGGCTATGAGAATGACCAATATGACGATTACAAAAAGTATTGGCCTGCTGATGTTCATATGGTTGCTAAGGATATTATGCGTTTTCACGCTATAATCTGGCCTGCAATGCTTATGGCTCTTGAAGAACCACTTCCTAAGCACCTTGCTGTTCACGGTTGGATTACTTTCAACGGTGAAAAGATGAGTAAATCTCTCGGAAATGTTGTTGACCCTCTCGTTCTCGGCGAAAGATACGGTGCTGACGCTATCCGTTATCATATCCTCAGAGAAATGGCTCTCGGTTCAGACAGCTCATTCTCTAACGAAATTATGATTAAACGCATTAACTCCGACCTCGCAAACGGTCTTGGCAACCTTGTTTCAAGAACTGTTGCAATGGTAGAGAAATATTTCGGCGGTACTCTCCCAACAGAGCGTGAAAGCGGTGAATTTGACGAAAGCCTTATCGAAACTGCAAAGGCTCTCCGTCCTGCTGTTGATGATTATATAGAAAAAACACAGCTTAATAATGCTCTTGCAGAAATCTTCAAGGTTGTTTCTCGTGCAAATAAGTACATTGATGAAACCACACCTTGGGTTCTTGCAAAGGACGAAAACAACAAAATTCGTCTTGCTACTGTACTCTATAATCTCCTTGATACAATTCGTATTATCTCAACACTTCTTTCTGCATTTATGCCTACAACTATGCCAAGCATCTGGGAACAGATTGGTGCTTCTAAAGAAGATGTAAGCTACGAAAATGCCGCTAAATTCGGCGTGCTTCCTTTAGATGTTACAGTTAAGAAGGGTGAGGTTCTTTTCCCAAGAATTGATGTCGATAAGGAAATTGAGGAGCTTAACGCACTTATCGCTAAAAATCAGCCTAAAGAAACAGCAAAACCTAAGATTGAAGGTCTTGCTCAGATTGGCATAGATGATTTCGCAAAGGTAGAACTCAGAGCCGCAAAGATTCTTGCTTGTGAGCCTGTCAAGAAGTCCAAAAAGCTTTTGAAACTTACACTTGATGACGGCGAAGGAGAAAGAACTGTTGCAAGCGGAATCTCACAATATTATAAGCCTGATGAATTAGTCGGAAAAACAATCGTTCTTGTTGCAAACC
>OMCP01000596.1_pt1 | contig 11847 bp, 10 predicted proteins | sample 1646051 | NCBI WGS metagenome assembly OMCP01 (sample SAMEA103958146, study PRJEB25191) | human gut metagenome
GAAAAAGCACCCGAAAGATTATTTTCGGGTGTTTTTGTTCAGTGGAGAAAAATGGTATGAGGTAAATGCCGTTAGAATGGTTGCTTTTATAACAGGCTGAACATATATTTCTCTGTGCAGTGAAAATAAAGTTGTTCTTTTTTTTTTGCCATGCTATAATAAATCAAAAATCCTAGGAGGGAAAGCGAAACGTGGGAATGAACCAATCCGTTGATGAAGCCATGACCATCAAGCTGGACTATGTGCTGCCGGAATATCCTGCTTTTGAAGAAGGTATTCGCCGGGCGCCCAAAAGAGAAGCACATCTCAGCGAACATGATAAGGCTATGGCTATACAAAACGCACTCCGCTATATTCACCCCGATCATCATGCGCAAATGGCCAGGGAGTTTGCCCAGGAACTGGAAGAAAGAGGCCGTATCTATGGGTATCGCTTCCGCCCTCAGGGAAAGCTGTACGGCAAGCCAATAGACGAATACAAGGGAAAATGTATCGAAGGCAAAGCACTGCAGGTGATGATCGATAACAACCTGGACTTTGATGTAGCCTTGTATCCTTACGAACTGGTAACCTATGGGGAAACCGGACAGGTCTGCCAGAACTGGATGCAGTACAGATTGATCAAAAAATATCTGGAACAGCTTACGGATGAGCAGACTCTGGTCATGATGAGCGGTCACCCTCTGGGACTTTTTCGTTCTCACAAGCTGGCGCCGCGAGTCATCACCACTAATGCCCTGATGGTAGGCATGTTTGATACAAACGACAATTTTAACCGGGCAGCGGCCATTGGCGTAGCCAATTACGGGCAAATGACAGCCGGAGGGTGGATGTATATAGGCCCACAGGGCATTGTGCATGGCACATTCAATACGCTTCTTAACGCCGGACGGTTGAAACTGGGCATTCCGCAGGATAAGGATCTTAAAGGAAAGCTGTTCGTCTCTTCCGGATTAGGCGGCATGAGCGGTGCTCAGGGCAAAGCTGCCATGATCGCCGGCGCTGTAGCCATTATAGCAGAGGTGGATATATCCCGCATCCGTACCCGCTATGAACAGGGCTGGGTAAGTTGTGTGGCGGAAAGTCTCTCTCAGGCATTGGAGATTGCCCGAAAAAAGCTGGAGAAGAAAGAACCATGTGCCATCGCCTATCACGGTAATGTGGTAGATCTGCTTGAGTATCTCATTGAGGAAGACGTGCATGTAGATCTTCTTTCCGATCAAACCAGCTGTCATGTGCCTTATGACGGCGGATATTGCCCGCAGGGAATTACATTTGAAGAGCGTACACGACTGCTGGCTGAGGACAAAGATACCTTTATAAAGCTGGTAAACAACAGCCTCTGCCATCATTACGAACTGGTCAAGGTGCTTCATGAACGCGGCACCTACTTCTTTGACTATGGCAACAGCTTCCTTAAAGCAGTGTATGACGCAGGCGAAAAAGGCATTTGCCGCAATGGGGAAAACGACCTGGACGGGTTTATCTTCCCCAGCTATGTGGAAGATATTTTAGGCCCCCAGCTCTTTGATTATGGCTACGGTCCATTCCGCTGGTGCTGTCTGTCGGGTAAAGAAAGCGATTTAAGAAAGACTGATTTGGCGGCTATGAGTTGTATTGATCCTGATCGACGCTATCAGGACAGAGATAACTACGTCTGGGTGCGAGACGCCATGGAGAACAGGCTGGTAGTGGGCACTCAGTGTCGTATTCTGTATCAGGATGCCCTTGGACGCATGAATATTGCCCTGAAGTTCAACGAAATGGTTCGCAACGGAGAGATCGGACCAGTGATGCTGGGCAGAGATCATCACGATACCGGCGGGACGGATTCTCCCTTCAGAGAAACCAGCAACATCAAAGATGGCTCCAACATCATGGCGGACATGGCTACGCAGTGCTTTGCAGGAAACTGTGCCAGAGGGATGAGTTTGGTAACACTTCACAACGGCGGCGGCGTAGGCATTGGAAAATCCATTAACGGCGGGTTTGGCATGGTACTGGATGGTTCTGAACGGGTAGATACCATCCTGCGTATGGCTATGCCCTGGGATACCATGGTGGGTGTTTCCCGCCGCAGCTGGGCGCAGAATGAAAACGCATTGTCTACAGCAGTAGAATATAATCATAAGTTTGCCGGCACGGATCACATTACATTGCCTTATCGGGCAAAGGAACAGGTGATTCGGGAGGCTTTGGATACTATTAAAAATAAAACGGAGGCATAAGTATGGACAAGATCATGGAATGCGTTCCCAACTTCAGTGAGGGACGAGATAAAAACAAAGTCGAACATATCGTAGAAGCATTCCGGGCTAAAAAAGATGTAAAACTGCTGGATTATTCCAGTGACGAGGATCATAACCGTACTGTGGTTACCGTTATCGGCGAACCGGAAGCGTTGGGGGACGCCATGGTAGTTGCCGCCCGCAGGGCAGCTGAAGTCATCGACATGACCAAGCATCAAGGACAGCATCCGCGCATGGGAGCTGTAGATGTAGTTCCTTTCATTCCTGTTCGTGGCTGTACCATAGAAGAGGCGGATACGGTTGCCAAGTCCGTTGCTAAACGCATGGGGGAAGAACTGGGGATCCCCTGCTTCCTGTATGAAAAAAGTGCCAGCGCTCCCCATCGGGCCAATTTGGCGGATATCCGTAAAGGGCAGTTTGAGGGAATGCCTGAAAAAATGGAAAAACCGGAGTGGAAACCGGATTTCGGTCCTGAACACATCCATCCTACTGCGGGCGTATCTGCTGTTGGCGCCCGTATGCCTTTGGTGGCTTTCAATATCAATCTGGATACAAATAATCTGGATATAGCCACTGCTATTGCCAAAAAGGTTCGCTACATCAACGGCGGATTCCGCTTCGTCAAAGCCATGGGCGTTACGTTGGAAGAACGGCATATCGTGCAGGTAAGCATGAATCTGACAGATTTTACACGAACCGCCGTGTACCGGGTCTTTGAGGCCGTAAAGATGGAAGCGCGGCGCTACGGCGTCAACGTGGTTGGCAGCGAAGTCATTGGCCTTGTACCCATGCAGGCGCTGATCGACTGCGCGGAATACTATTTGCAGATTGAAAACTTTTCTTCTGATCAGATTCTGGAGAGCAGACTGTAATGGAACTTAGAGATTTAACAGTTACCGGTTTTTGTACCGAGACTATCTCTTCCAGCCCTGCGCCAGGCGGCGGATCTGTAGCCGCATTGTGCGGTGCTTTGGCGGCTTCTCTTTCCGGTATGGTGTGTGAACTTACCATTGGCAAGAAAGGGTATGAGGAACAGGAAGCGCAAATGCAGGCCATTTTGGCACAGGCCAAATCTCTGCAAAACGAGCTGCTGCTGGCTATAGATGAAGACTCCTGTTCCTTTAATGGGTATATGACAGCTTTAAAGCTGCCAAAGAATACGGAAGAGGAGAAAGCAATTCGACAGGCGGCCATGCAGGAGGGACTTAAAGCTGCTGCAATTGTACCGATGCATACGGCTGAATTGGCTGCGAAGATATTTCCACTGGCACGCTTTGCTGTGGAGCGGGGAAATAAAAATGCATTGTCTGACGGACTGGTCAGTGCCATGACTGCTCGCACTGCGGTACTCAGTGCTTTATTGAATGTGCGCATTAATCTTGGTTCGATTAAGGATGAAGCTTTTGTTTGGAAGCTGAGCGATAAATGTAATACCCTCTGGGTAAATGCTTTAGCAGAGGAAAAAGAGATCCTCGCCCTTGCGGCTGAACTCACTGAATAAGACACTTAATTTCGGCGGCGAGATTTTCTCGCCGCCAATCTGACTACACAAAGGGGAACCTATGACCTCATCGCTTCTAATGCATAATATTGGCACATTAGCTACACCTTTGGGGATTGGCCCCAGAGCAGGAAAGGAGCAGGGAGAGATTCTGCGCCTTCATAATGCCTATATTTTAATAGAAAATGGATGTATTGCTCAAATTGGGACGGGGACTGGACCGAAAGCCGAAAAAGAGGTAGATGCCGGAGGCCGCCTGGTTACGCCGGGATTGATAGACCCCCATACTCACCTGATCTTTGGAGGTTGGAGAGCCAACGAGCTTTCTTTAAAGCTTCACGGCGTGCCCTATTTGGATATTCTGGCCGCTGGGGGAGGGATTCTTTCTACCGTACAGGCCACGCGGGAAGCCTCTTTGGAAGCACTGAAGGAAAAGGCGAGGCTCGTGCTTCAAAGGATGCTTCACAGAGGTGTTACTGCCTGTGAGGCAAAGTCAGGGTATGGGCTCGACTGGGAGCAGGAAAAAAAGATGCTTTTGGCCGCAAAGGAACTGGATAAGGAACAGCCTGTGGAACTTATCTCCACTTTTATGGGAGCGCATGCCCTGCCTCCTGCATACAAGCAGGATAGAGAAGCTTATATACGCTTGTTAATAGAAGAAATGCTTCCCAGGGTAAAAGCGGAGGGACTGGCAGAATACTGCGATGTGTTCTGTGAAACCGGAGTGTTTACCCCAGAAGAGTCCAGGAAAATTCTTGAGGCGGCAAAAAAACTGGGACTTGGTTTAAAATGTCACAGCGATGAAATAGACGCTATCGGCGGCACTCAGATGGCAGCAAGCCTTCATGCTGTTTCCTGTGAGCACCTGATCCGCTGCACGGAAGATGGAATCGCCGCTCTGAAGGCCGGGGGTACGATTGCCTGCTGTCTGCCGGCTACTTCTTTCTATCTGGGGGCAGACTATGCACCTGCCCGTAAAATGATTGCTGCAGGTGTTCCCGTGGCCTTCGGCAGTGACTTTAACCCCGGTTCCTGCCCTTGCGACCATTTGCCTTTAGCCATGCAGATCGGCTGCTACCGATACCGCATGACGCCGGAAGAATGTCTTTGCGCAGTGACGCTTAACGCTGCTGCCGCTGTAGGCCGTGCGGATCGGTTTGGTTCTTTGGAAGAGGGGAAGCAGGGAGATATGGTCCTGTGGGAAACAGATTCTTTAGAATACCTTCTCTATCGCTTTGGTACAATTCCTGTGAAACAGGTTTACAAAAACGGCATATTGGCCGCAGAAAACAAAGGAGAAACATATGCTGACTGATATTGAGATAGCTCAGAATACAAAGATGCTGCCCATTACCCAAATTGCCGCAGAATTGACATTCCGGAGGAGGCAGTAGAACAGTATGGCTCCTGGAAGGCCAAGATCGATCCTAAGGCCGTACCCGCCCGTACACCGGGAAAACTGGTGCTTGTCACGGCTATTACCCCTACTGCGGCTGGAGAGGGAAAGACTACCACTACCGTAGGACTGGCCGACGGACTCAGACGCATTGGAAAAAAGGCGGTAGTAGCTTTACGGGAGCCCTCTTTAGGTCCGGTGTTTGGAGTTAAAGGCGGAGCCGCCGGGGGCGGTTATGCGCAGGTAGTGCCTATGGAGGATATTAACCTGCATTTTACCGGGGATTTCCATGCCATTGGCGCTGCTAACAACTTGTTGGCAGCCATGTTGGATAATCACATTCAGCAGGGAAATGCGCTGCATATAGACCCCAGGCGGATCGTGTGGAAGCGAGCAGTAGATATGAATGACAGACAGCTGCGCTTCATCATAGACGGATTGGGGGGCAAGATAAACGGTACGCCAAGAGAAGATGGGTTTGATATAACTGTAGCCAGCGAGGTCATGGCGGTACTGTGTTTGGCGCAGGATATTCAAGATCTGAAAAAGCGGCTAAGCACCATGGTAGTGGCTTACAGCTATGAAGGAAAGCCCGTAACCGCGGGGGATATTAAGGCCGCCGGAGCCATGGCTGCACTATTAAAAGATGCTATGAAGCCGAATCTTGTACAGACTCTGGAGCATACGCCGGCATTGATCCACGGAGGACCCTTTGCAAATATTGCGCATGGATGCAATAGCCTCATTGCCACGCGCCTTGCCATGCAGCTGGGGGATTATTGCGTGACGGAAGCCGGCTTCGGTGCCGATTTGGGAGCGGAGAAATTTTTCGATATTAAATGCCGCATGAGTGGGTTGACCCCTGATGCAGTAGTTATTGTTGCAACGGTGCGCGCATTGAAGCTTCATGGTGGCGTGGATAAAAAACAACTGGCGGAAGAAAATGTCCAGGCTGTCCAAAAGGGGTTGCCTAACCTTCTCCGGCATGTGCATAATGTGAAAGATGTATTTGGGTTGCCCTGTGTGGTAGCCATTAACCGTTTTCCCCAGGATACGGAAGAGGAACTGAAGGTGCTGGAGGATGCCTGTCGGACTTTGGGGGTAAATGTGGTACTTTCCGAAGTCTGGTCCAAAGGCGGGGAAGGCGGACGCGCATTGGCGGCTGAGGTGGTGCGCCTTTGCGATGAACCAAAAGCATTCCGCTTTGCCTATGAACTGGATGCATCTATAGAGGAAAAAATCCACCGCATTGCCTGTAATGTTTATGGAGCAGATGGAGTGCAACTGACCCCTGGGGCAAAAAAACAGGCGAAGGAACTTGCGGAATTAGGATTTGGCAGCCTGCCTATCTGTATGGCCAAAACCCAATATTCCTTCTCTGATAATGCGGCTCTTTTGGGTGCACCGGAAGGGTTTGTGATCACGGTACGCAGTTTGAAGGTTTCTGCCGGAGCAGGATTCATCGTAGCCATGACCGGAGATATTATGACCATGCCGGGTTTACCCAAGATTCCTTCTGCCGAAAAGATCGACATAGATGAGAACGGGCGCATAACCGGTCTTTTCTAAAAAATGTGTTCTGGATTCCCTGGCCTGTTCGCATAGGCCGGGGAGTTTTCCTACTATGGGACTATGGACAAAATCTGTACAATATGATAAAGTAATCATGTATATATGGCGGAAAGATTAGTGTTTTATTCCGCAGAATCCCGCAAAAGGAGATTTGAATGAAAAGAAAGTTCTTGGCTTTGGGGCTTATTCTGTGTTTGCTGCTGGCACTTTCTGCGCCTGCATGGGCAGATTTCGGAAGTTTTTCTGGTGACAGCGATTACGGCGGAGGCTCCGATTGGGGCAGTTCCGATAGCAGCTGGAGCAACAATGACTATTATTATTCCGGCTCCACGTCTTCCGATGACGGCGGCGGTTTTGGCACCATGGCGGCCCTGTTTGTTGCTATTATCATTATTGGCATGATCATGTCCAAAAAAGGTGGTAAAGGCAAGAACCAGCAGCCTGTGAACGCTGGCGGTACCTTTACAACTGGCCTGCGTTCCATGAGTGAATACAGCAAACTGGATCCAACATTTGATCAGCAGGAATTTACGGAGAAGCTCTCCAATCTGTATGTAAAAATACAGAATGCCTGGACGGATAAGGATATAGAGCCGATGCGTCCTTACTTCACGGATGCCTTGTTTACACAACTGGAACGGCAACTGAATACCCTTAAGAGCAAGGGTTGGACCAACCATGTGGAGCGCATTGCTGTACTCAGCGTGGATCCCAGGGGCTTTAAGCAGGCAGGGGGAGAAGATCACATCTATGTGTCTATTCAAGCCCGAATCATAGATTATACCATGGACGCCAATGGGAAGCTGGTCTCTGGCGATATGAGTCGAGAAAAGTTCATGACCTATGAATGGGATCTGTCCAGAGCATCCGGCGTACAGACGCAGGCAGAGTCGCAGAAAGAGCAGAAGACCATCTGTCCCTCCTGCGGGGCTCCTTTGGATGTAAACGCAAGCGCTCGCTGTCCTTACTGCGGCACGGTTATTACCAAGCAGCAGACGGATTGGGCTATTTGCGCCATCAAAGGTATTTCTCAGCGTACAAATTAAAAGACAGACGATTGAAATCTAAAAAGGAGATTTAGAAATGGGACTTATTAAAGCTGCTAAAGGGGCTGTGGGCGGCGTGTTGGCCGACCAGTGGAAAGAGTATTTCTATTGTGAAGCTCTGCCGGCCGATGTGCTGGCCGTTAAAGGCCAAAAGCGGGTTAATTCTGCTCGTTCTTCCAACACACAGGGAACTGATAACATTATTTCCAACGGCTCTGTGATTGCAGTGGCCGATGGACAATGCATGTTGATCGTGGATCAGGGTAAGGTAGCAGAAGTTTGCGCCGAGCCCGGTGAGTTCGTATACGATGCTTCTACGGAACCCAGTATTTTTTCCGGAAAACTGGGTGAAAGCATAAAGAATGTGTTCAAAACCATGGGCAAACGGTTCACCTTCGGCGGAGATGCGCCAAAGGATCAGCGGGTGTACTATTTCAACACCAAGGAAGTGGTAGGAAACAAATACGGTACACCTTCTCCCGTTCCTTTCCGGGTAGTGGATAAAAATATTGGGCTGGATGTGGATATTTCTATCCGTTGCTTTGGCGAGTACAGTTTTCATATCAATAACCCTATTCTGTTCTACACCAATGTCTGCGGTAATGTAACCCAGCGGTATACTCGAGATAATCTGGAAAGTCAGATGAAGACAGAGCTGCTGACGGCGTTGCAGCCGGCGTTTGCCAAGATCAGCGACATGGGTATTCGCTATTCCGCTCTTCCTGGTCACACCACAGAAATCGCTGATGCCCTCAATGAGGTGCTAAGCAGCAAGTGGCGGGATCTGCGGGGTATTGAGATCGTCTCCTTTGGCGTTTCCAGCGTAAAAGCCAGCGAAGAAGACGAAAATATGATTAAGGAGCTCCAGCGCAATGCAACCTTCCGGGATCCTCGGATGGCGGCGGCCCATCTGGTAGGCGCACAGGCTTCCGCAATGCAGTCTGCGGCCCAGAACGAGGGTGGGGCGGCCATGGCCTTTATGGGCATGAATCAGGCCGCTGCTGCCGGCGGCATCAACGCCCAGGCCCTCTACCAGATGGGCGCACAGCAGCCTGCCGCTGCTCCTGCCCCCGCAGCCGCCCCGGCGGCTGGCAGCTGGAGCTGCTCCTGCGGCCAGACCGGCAACACCGGCAAGTTCTGCACCGCCTGCGGCAAGCCCCGCCCCGAAGCAGGCTGGGTGTGCAGCTGCGGCGCACACAATACCGGCAAATTCTGCTCGGAATGCGGTAAGCCCCGCCCGGCGGCCAAGTGTCCGAACTGCGGCTGGACCCCTGACGACCCGGCCAACCCGCCCAAGTTCTGCCCCGAATGCGGCAAGCCTTTCGGAGCCTGAAAGGGGAGCTGAGATATGGCAGAAAACACCACGAATTACCAATGCCCGGCCTGTACCGGCCCGCTGCGGTTCGACAGCGCCAGCGGAAAGCTCTGCTGTGATTACTGCGGCTCTACTTATGATGTAGCACAGGTCGAGGCTCTTTACGGCGAAAAGCAGGCTCAGGCCGATAAGGCTGCCGAAGCCGCCGAAAAGGCAGCGTCCAGCGGCCCTGTCTGGGGGGAGATGGAGACGGGAGATCTCAGCAGCCGCACCTGCACTTCCTGCGGTGCAGAGCTGGTCTGCGGCCCCGAAACAGCTGCCACCACCTGCCCCTACTGCGGCAACCCCACCGTGCTGGGCGGACAGCTTTCCGGCAAGCTCAAGCCGGAGTACATCATCCCCTTCCGGATGGACAAAAAGACCGCCATCGAGAACCTGAAGAAGTATTATAAAGGCAAAGTCTTTCTCCCCAAAGCCTTCAAAGAGTCCAACCACATCGAGGAGATCCAGGGCGTGTATGTGCCGTTCTGGCTCTACGATGGCCGGATGGAGGCCCGGGGCGCTTACAAGGCCGAGATCAGCGAGAGCCACCGTGAGGGCGACTACATTGTCACCACCACCAGGCACTTCGATGTGGCCCGCGTGGGCGACGCCGACTTTGTCCGGGTGCCGGTGGACGGCTCCAGCAAGATGCCGGACGCCCATATGGACGCCATCGAACCCTTCGACTACAGCGACCTCAAGCCCTTCTCCACGGCCTACCTGCCCGGATTTCTGGCTGACCGGTACGACGAGGACGACAAGAAGTGTGCTGCCCGCGTCCTGACCCGGATGAAGAACAGCACCGCTGCGGCCCTCCACGATACGCTGGGCGGCTACACCGGCGTCCAGACTCTCTCGGAGCAGCTCGACCCGCGGACGCTGGAACCCCACTACGCTCTGCTGCCGGTCTGGATGCTCCACACCCGCTGGAAGGAGCAGGACTTCCTCTTTGCGATGAACGGCCAGACCGGCAAGCTCATCGGTGACCTGCCCGTGGATAAGGGCAGGGTAGCTGCATGGTTTGCCGGCATCAGCATCCCGCTGATGATACTGACGGCTCTCATCATGCTGCTGTGAGAGGGGGAGACGGGAATATGAAATACTGCAAAAAACTGTTTGCCCTTCTGGCTGCGGCCCTGCTCTGCATGGCCCTGACCCTGCCGGCCGGGGCAGCCGCCCCGCTGGTGCGGGACGAGTGCGGCGTATTTGACGCCGACACGCTGGCCGACCTCGAGGAGCAGGCCGAAAGCGCCTCCGACGGCCACGACGTGGATGTCTACTTCCTCGTGGTGGACGACATCGGCGATGCCGACCAGCGCGACTACGCGAAAAATTATTACATCTCCAACGGCCTCGGCTATGGCGACGAACAGAGCGGCATCCTCTTCCTGCTGGCGGTCGGCTCCCGCAAGTACGTCACCATCACCTACGGCGAGGGCGTCACGGCTTTCACCGACTACCGCATCGAGCAGCAGGAGGACGAGATCGTCCCGGAGCTCTCCGATGAGGAATGGGCGGATGCCGCCTCTACCTATATCGATATGTGCGACGATGCACTGGACTACTATGCCGACTATGGCGAGCCCATCGATGTGGATAACGACATCGGCCTGGAAGACCTGCTCATTGCCATGATCTTCCCTCTCGGCATTTCGGCGTTCATCTGCCTCATCCTCTACCACCGGATGAAGACGGCCCGGAAGAAAACGGAGGCCGACGAGTATATGCCCGGCTTCACCCTGCGGGTCAAGCGTGACCGCTACACCCACACCACCCGGGAGCGCACCTATGACCCGCCCCAGAAGGAGTCCCACTCCTCCGGCGGTTCGTCCGTCGATTCCGACGGCTTCGGAGGCTCGTCGGGCGGCTCGTTCTGAAGCATAAAAATAAAAACACCTCGCTGCATGACACAGCGGGGTGCTTTTGCTTTTACAGTCTCAGCCGAGGCTCACGCCCATCCGGCGGGCGACGGTGAGCAGCTCACAGCCCTCGGGGACGTTGCGGGTCTTACCGGCGATGTCCTCGAGGCGGTTGGCGACGACGCGGTTGTTGACCATGGCGACGGTGACGCCGTAGCGCTCCACTTCCACCAGCTTGGCGGCGTAGCTGCCGAACTCGGTGGCCAGTACACGGTCGTAAGCGCTGGGGCTGCCGCCGCGCTGCATATGGCCCGGGATGCAGACGCGGGTCTCCATGCCGGTCTTTTTCTGGACGGCGGCGGCGATGCGGTTGGTGGCGGTGACGCCGTAACCGGCTTCGGCGCGCTTTGCCATCCACTCTTTCCGCTTCATCTTGGCCTCTTCGGTGTTGATGGCACCCTCGGCCACGGCGATGATGGAGAAGTTGGAGCCTTTGCGGGCGCGGCGCTCCACAGCGTCGCAGACACGGTCGATGTCGTAGGGCTGCTCGGGCAGCAGGATGATGTCTGCTCCGCCGGCGATGCCGGAGTAGAGGGTCAGCCAGCCGGCCTTGTTGCCCATGATCTCAATGCACATCACGCGGCTGTGGCTGCCGGCGGTGGTGTGGATGCGGTCGATGACCTCAGTGGCGATGTCCACGGCGGTGTGGAAGCCGAAGGTGACGTCGGTACCGTAGATGTCGTTGTCGATGGTCTTGGGCAGGCCGATGACGTTCAGGCCCTCCTGGGAGAGGAGGTTGGCCGTCTTGTGGGTGCCGTTGCCGCCGAGGCAGAGCAGGCAGTCGAGCTTGGCGTCCTTGTAGGTCTT
>OMCP01000606.1_pt1 | contig 11697 bp, 8 predicted proteins | sample 1646051 | NCBI WGS metagenome assembly OMCP01 (sample SAMEA103958146, study PRJEB25191) | human gut metagenome
GACTTGGCAAGGAAGATAATCCTGCGTTGGGTTATCGTGCCATAAGAATATGTCTGGAGCAGCCGGATATATTCAAAACACAGTTGAGAGCATTATTAAGAGCTGCTAAATATGGTAATTTATCTATAATGTATCCAATGATTATTTCTGTGGAAGAAGTTGTAAGTATTAAGAAGATTGTTGCTGAGGTGGCAAAGGAACTGGAGAATGAGAATATTCCATATGAGATTCCAGAGCAGGGAATTATGATAGAGACACCGGCGGCAGTTATGTTAAGTGAGGAACTTGCAGAGCTTGTAGATTTCTTTAGTATAGGTACCAATGACCTTACACAGTATACACTTGCAATTGACAGGCAGAATAACAGACTGGACAGATTTTATAATCCGCATCACGAGGCAGTTCTTAGGATGATTGAGATGACCATACAGGGAGCACATAAGCATGGCAAGTGGGTAGGAATCTGCGGAGAACTTGGAGCAGATACCACTCTTACAGAGAGATTTATTAAGATGGGTATAGATGAGCTTAGTGTATCGCCATCAATGGTACTTGGTGTTCGTAGCAGAATATGTGAAATGGAGTGATAAGTGATGAAAATATATAAAGCAAAAGATTATGCTGATATGAGTAGAAAAGCAGCTAATATTATATCAGCACAGATTATTATGAAGCCGGAATGTGTACTTGGACTTGCGACCGGTTCAACGCCAGTTGGGTTATATAAGCAGTTGGTAGAATGGTATAAAAAAGGTGACTTGGATTTTTCAGCAGTTAAGACTGTTAATCTTGATGAGTATAAGGGACTCAGTCATGACAATGATCAGAGTTATTATTATTTTATGCATAAGAATTTATTTGATAATGTGAATATATCAGTTGAGAATACTCATATTCCTAATGGAATGGAGCAGGATTCGGAAAAAGAATGTAACAGATATTCTGAACTGATTAAGTCTCTTGGGGGTATTGATTTACAACTTCTCGGAATAGGCCATAATGGCCACATAGGATTTAATGAACCATCAGATTCATTTGAAAAACAGGTTCATTGTGTTGATTTAACAGAATCTACAATAGAAGCTAATAAGAGGTTTTTTGAATCAGCAGAAGATGTTCCAAGACAGGCATACACAATGGGAATCAAGACAATAATGCAGGCAAAGAAGATTCTGGTTGTTGCAAGTGGAGAAGATAAAGCACAGATTGTGAAAGAAGCCTTTTTTGGACATATTACACCATATGTTCCTGCATCAGTTCTGCAGCTGCATAATGATGTAACACTGGTAGCAGATGAAGCAGCTCTTAGTAAGATTTATTAAAGCATATTAACTTGGTGAATAGAAAGTTGTGAAGATATGATTATAAAGAATGCTGATGTTTATACACAGGATAATGTATTTGTTAAGGGAGATGTCGTTGTAGATAACGGCACATTCACCAAAGTGCTGGAAGCCCCTGATTATGTTGACAATGAAGTAGTAGATGCTACAGGACTTAAGATGATTCCAGGACTTGTTGACATTCATTTTCATGGATGCAAAGGCGCAGATATGTGTGATGGAACTAAAGTGGCACTTGATATAATTTCGCGGTATGAGGCTTCTGTCGGAGTGACGAGTATATGTCCGGCAACCATGACGATAGCTAAGGAAGAACTTGTTGAAGTTATGAAGAATGCCGGAGAGTATTCATATAATGGTGGAGCCCATCTGGTAGGAATTAATATGGAGGGACCTTTTATAAGTCCACAAAAAAAGGGTGCACAGGCAGCAGAGAATATTATGCATTGTAATTATGAGTATTTCTGTGAACTCCAGAAAGCTGCAAATGATTTAATAAAGATTGTTGATATTGCACCAGAAGAGCCGGGTGCGATGAATTTCATAGATAAAGTAAAAGATAATGTTGTGGTGTCGATTGCTCATACAGCAGCGGATTATGATACTGCGATGGAGGCAATTCAACATGGTGTAACTCATGCAACACATTTATACAATGCAATGCCCCCTATGAATCATAGAAAGCCTGGTGTTATAGGTGCAGTAAGAGATTCATATCAATGTCATGCAGAACTGATATGTGATGGAGTTCATATTCATCCATCAGTAATACGGGCAACATTTGCTATGTTGGGTGCGGGACGCATAATACTAATCAGTGACAGCATGAGAGCAACAGGATTAGAGGATGGCGAATATACTCTTGGAGGACAGCCTGTAGTGGTAAAAGGTAATCTGGCAACATTACATGATGGAACAATTGCCGGATCAGCAACTAATTTAATGGATTGTCTTCGATATGTCGTTAAAAAAGCAGGGATTTCATTAGAAACAGCTGTTATGTGTGCAACAGAGAATCCGGCAAAGGAAATTGGTATATATGATAAAGTCGGAAGTATTTCTGTAGGAAAACAAGCAGATTTCGTGCTTATTGATGAGGAATTGAATATTAAGAGAGTATATATTGATGGAAAGGAGATAATATGCTAGGTTTTTTCAAAGGAAAGTCAAAGGATAATATTATTTATTCTCCATGTAAAGGAAAAGTGGTGCCAATTACTGAAGTTTCAGATCCAACATTTTCAGAAAAGGTTCTTGGAGATGGATTTGCAGTAATCCCTTCTGAAGGAAAGATATATGCTCCGGCAGATGGTGAGATTTCAATGGTGTTTGATACTCTTCATGCTGTGACAATGACAACCAGTCAGGGAACAGAATTACTGATACATATTGGGCTGGATACGGTAACGCTCAAGGGAGAACCATTTATTTCACATGTTTCAGGTGGTCAGCAGGTAAAAAAGGGTGATTTACTTTTAGAGGCTGATCTTGAAAAAATAAAGTCGGCAGGATTGGATACGATTACACCAGTCCTTATATGCAATACCGACGATTATAATAAAATTAATCTAATAAAGGAGGGTGAGGTATCTATTGATGATGAAGTTCTGAAAATATCATAATTACTCAGGATTTCACAATGCGCGTGATTGGGATAACCCCGATTAATAATGATTTAAAGGAGGAGAAAAGTATGAAATTTCTTCAAAAACTGGGAAAAGCGTTAATGCTTCCTGTGGCAGTACTGCCTATATGTGGTATCCTTATGGGTATCGGTTATATGCTGTGTCCAGAAGCTATGCAGGGTGGAGATATTCAGGGCGCAGCTGATATGATTGGTCTGTTTCTTGTAAAAGCTGGTGGAGCTTTAATTGATAACATGGCAATCCTTTTTGTAATTGGTGTCGGTGTAGGTATGTCAGATAAAAATGATGGTACCGGAGGAATTGCGGCACTTGCTTCGTGGCTTATGATGACAACACTTCTTTCTACAAAGTTTGTTACAGTAATTATACCTTCTATAGCAGACAGTGCAACTAAAACTCTTGCATTTAACAAGATTGAGAATCCATTTATTGGTATTCTTGCTGGTATAATCGGTGCTATGTGTTATAACAAGTTTAAAGATACAAAATTACCAAACTGGTTATCTTTCTTTAGTGGAAAACGATGCGTAGCAATTGTTTCAGGAGTAGTATCAATTCTTGTATCTGTTGTGTTATTATTTGTATGGCCATTACTGTTCAGCGCATTAGTAAGCGTTGGTAAGGCAATTGTAAAGCTTGATATTGTTGGTGCAGGTATCTATGCATTCTTGAACAGATTGTTAATTCCTACCGGATTACATCATGCGTTGAACAACGTATTCTGGTTTGATACTATCGGACTTGGAGATTTACAGCACTTCTGGGCAGGACAAACATCAAGTGATGTTTCATGGAGTCTTGGAATGTATATGTCAGGCTTCTTCCCATGTATGATGTTTGGTGTTCCTGGTGCAGCTTTAGCTATGATTAAATGTGCAAAGCCAGCTAAGAAAAAAGTAGCTATAGGACTTGTTGCTTCTGCAGCATTATGTGCATTTATCTGTGGTGTTACAGAACCATTTGAATTTGGTTTCATGTTCCTTGCTCCTGGACTCTATGTTATCTATGCACTTCTTTATGGTATATTTACAATGATTACAGTTGCATTAGGCTTCAGAGCAGGATTTAGTTTCTCAGCAGGTGCTACTGACCTGTTATTCTCATCATCTCTTCCGGCAGCACAGAAGACATGGTTGATAATTCCTCTTGGTATAGCAGCATTCTTCGTATTCTATTTTGTATTCTTATTTGCCATTAAGAAATGGGATTTAAAGACTCCTGGCAGAGAAGATGATGATATAGAAGCAGAAAAGAAAGTTGAACTTGCAAGTGACGATTATACAGCAATTGCAAAGACAATTCTTGAAGGCTGTGGCGGAAAAGAGAATATTGCAAGCATAGATAATTGTATTACAAGACTGAGACTTGAAGTAAAGGATATTACACTTGTTAATGATAAGGTTATTAAATCAGCTGGTGTTGCTGGTGTTATGAAACCTGGAAAGACATCTGTACAGGTTATTATAGGAACTAAGGTACAGTTTGTTGCGGATGCATTTTCTAAGCTTTGTGAATAATTAAAATGTTAAAATAAAGATAATATAAAAATCCCCGGTAAGACTGCCAGAACAGCAGCTTATCGGGGATTATTTCATGTGTTACTTTACCATGCTTAAAAATTCTTCATCAGATATCTTAGAATTCATTACAGCATTCTTAATTGCAGCGGACATAACGCGGGCAGCAAGTGTTCCTGCGAAGTTGATATCAACATGTACAGCTTCACCGTTGCCTCGTTTTGCAGTGCTTGCAGCATATATTGTATCTCCGTCTGCCATTGTGCCGACCGGATTAATGCAGCGTGCATACGCATTTCTTGCCATAGATGCAATCTTGTTAAGTTCAGCCTTGTTAAATGCAGCGTTGGTTATAATCGCACCGATTGTTGTGTTGCCAGTGAACATATCGCGAGGTGCCATGAACTGATAGAGTGCTTCTTCACAGCTTATATACTCTGTTCTGTCAGCGTTCTTAAGTCCGGCAAGCTTTTTACCGGTTTCGTAATCTGATATATCACCAAGTGCATTTACAACAACAATTGCTGTCATTGTAAATGTGCCTGCCTTCACTGAATATATTCCAAGTCCTGACTTTTCAGCCTGCTTCATTCCCATAATCTTGCCGACAGTCGCACCTGTTCCGGCACCGATACAGCCCTGAACGGGGTCGTTGCTATCCGAATTGGCAGCGGTGGAAGCATCAGTATTGACAACACCGGCCTTCATAAGTGCCTTAATGCAGGCCTCATATCCCATAGTACTGTCCGGGCGTACTTTAGAGCTTCCATATCCAAGATCAAATATGCATGACTGGCATACAAGCGGAACAAGTGAAACGCCTGTGTTATATCCTATACCATGTTCTTCAAGACATGTCATAACTCCGTCAGATGCGGCAAGACCGTATGCTGAACCGCCTGACAGCACGATGGCATTAATCGGATTGTCAGCAGTCATAGGCATAGTAAGAGGTGTTTCTCTTGATGCCGGACCGCCACCGCTAATGTCACAGCCTGCTGTAGCTCCGTCTGGAAAATATATAACAGTTACACCAGTGCCAGCTTCCTTATTGGAAGCATGACCTAATCTAAAATCATTAATATCATTAACTGAAATCTCTGTAAACAAAACTAATCCTCCGTTGATTAATGTCCGATTTATTCAATCAAAGTGACTGACTAATTCTGGTTAAGCTTAAGTGCAGCATATAATGCACGGGAAACCACACTAGCAACAATAAAGCAGATTCCTGCCTCAATAAGTCCCTGAACACCAACAAATAATACTACGAATATAAGTGGGTTCTTAGCTCCGAGTGCAGTAACGAAGGCCTGTACATAATCTGTATTATAGAAGAAGAGAACAAGTGAACTCATGAATAATAAAGTATTAAGTAAAGGACAGCAGAGGCTTGCTATATAATAAGAAAATTTCTTAACTCCATTAATACTGTGAAGTCCCTTGAATATAAGTCCTGTAAGGAAGCCTTCAAGAGTTCTTGTTACTACTGTTGTTACAAATGTACCAAATGGATTAATTCCGAGAAGAACAGTTCCCATTGCGCCTCCAACGAAGCACTGATAAAAGCTTGTGAGTCCGAATGTCAGACCACAGATTAAACCGCCGACAGGTCCTAAGATGATAGCACCTACAGCTACAGGAACAGTTAAAAGGGTGATAGAAAGTCCAGGGGTACGGATGTAGCCTAATGGGGTCAGTGACATAACGAGTATGACCGCAACCATAAGTGCCAGCTCCACCATGTACTTAGTGTTGAACTTCGTTGCAGAAGTTCGAGTTGCATTGATAGTATTCATATTGTCTCCTTTGCGGAAAGGTATGCAGCCCTTCCGGCTTGTTAAGATACATCTCCGAAAAACGGATGACGTTCGCGCGTATAATAACATATATATTGTTATTATTCAAACATTCTTTATAAATTATTTATAAAAATACATTTGACATTAATTTACTATGATGAAAATCGGTGTTAATATAAGAAACGCTTATTTATTATTGAAAGCAGATTTTTTGAAAATATTTATCAATAAAGATGGGAGAGTGTTTATGAGCAGAATTATTAAAAATGTGCTGCCATACTGGAAGTCGATAGTGCTGGTATTTGCACTGCTTATTGTTCAGGCAGTGTGTGACTTGTCGCTTCCTGCGTATACTTCAGATATCATTGATACAGGTATACAGAATGGAGGCATAGAGCATACTGTGCCAGAAAAGATTACTAAGGAAGAATTTGACACTGCGAAGCTTTTTATGACAGAGGAAGAAGCACAGCTGTGGGAACAGTCGTATTCTTATAATGAAGATGATAATGTCTATGAATTAAGTGTCAAAGGTTCTAAGAATAAGACTGATTTAGACGACACACTTTTTACAGCACTTATAATTAACAACCAGATGTCTTCAGTGACTGAAAGTGCATTCAAGAGCCGTATGGCAGAGCAGATGCATGTAAGTGAGGAGCAGCTGTCCAATGTTTCGGTAGAAGATATTGGAAAGTCTATGGGCGTTGAACTAACTACATTTACACAGATGATGGGAGATTCGGATGGTAATGAGGTTGAAACTATATGTGTGGATATGAGACAGATAGTGAAGGCAATGTATAGTGCAGGGGCTATGAGTAAAGACGATATCCTTTCTATGCGAAGCGAATTCCAGAAGACTATTGATACCATGGGAAAGACTCTTGTTTCGTCTATGGGCGTTGCTTATGCAAAGAGCATGGATGCCAAGGCAGGAATGGACATGGATTCTATCCAGACTAAGTATCTGTGGGCAGCTGGTCTTAAGATGGTTGCCATGGCACTTCTTATGGCGGTTACTTCTGTATGTATAGGCTTCCTTGCATCAAGAGTTGGTGCAGGCGTTGCAAGAGATATGAGAGGAAAACTGTATTCTAATGTCATGGGATTCTCTAATGCTGAGATGGACAAATTCTCTACAGCATCACTTATCACAAGAACAACTAATGATGTACAGCAGGTTCAGATGGTTACGGTTATTATGCTGAGAATGATTCTGTATGCACCAATTCTTGGTGTTGGAGGAATTATAAAGGTTGTTGGAACGGGAGCCGGCATGGGCTGGGTTATAGTTATGGCTGTTGCGGTTATCATTGCATTTGTAATGCTTCTTATGGTAATTGCGATGCCTAAGTTCAAGCTTATGCAGAAGCTGGTAGATAATGTCAATCTTGTATCCAGAGAGATTCTTACAGGTCTTTCTGTAATAAGAGCCTTTGGAAGAGAGAAGAAGGAAGAGGAAAGATTTGATGAAGCTAATAAGAAGCTTACTAAGACAATGCTCTTTACTAACAGAACAATGACATTCATGATGCCAAGCATGATGTTTATCATGAATGGTTTGTCAGTTCTTATCGTGTGGGTTGCCGCACACAGAATTGATGCCGGAGTTATGCAGGTAGGTTCTATGACTGCATTTATAACATATTCGATGCTCATAGTTATGTCATTCCTTATGCTTACAATGATGTCTGTAATGCTTCCAAGAGCGATGGTTGCAGCTGACCGTATAGATGAAGTTATTAATACACATTCTTCAATAGAAGACTCTGAGAATCCTGAGACAATTGAGTCTGCAAAGGGTGTAGTTGAGTTTAATCATGTAAATTTCATGTATCCGGGTGCTAAAGCGAACGCACTTGAGGATATTACATTTAAAGCAGAGCCGGGTAAGACTACAGCAATTATAGGAAGTACGGGCTGTGGAAAGTCAACGCTCGTTAATCTTATTCCAAGATTGTATGATGTTACAGGAGGAAGCATTACTATTGATGGTCATGATATAAGAAATATCTCTATGCATGACTTAAGAAGTGAGCTTGGTTACGTGCCTCAGAAGGGAATGCTTTTCTCTGGTACTATTGCAAGTAATTTAAGATTCGGTAATCCTGATGCAAGCGATGAAGATGTCGTTAAGGCAGCACAGATTGCACAGGCAACTGAGTTCATTGATAATAAGGCTGAGAAGTATGACAGTCCTATAGCACAGGGCGGTACTAATGTTTCAGGCGGTCAGAAGCAGAGACTTTCTATTGCCAGAGCAATAGCAAAGCACCCAAGAGTGTTTATATTTGATGACAGCTTTTCAGCACTTGATTTAAAAACTGACGCAATTCTTCGTAAGGAGCTTGCTGCAAATGTGTCTGATGCCACTGTTATTATTGTAGCTCAGCGAATCAGCACAATCCTTCATGCAGATCAGATTCTTGTTATGGATGATGGTAAGATTGTTGGCAAGGGAACGCATGAAGAACTTATGAAGACATGTGAGACATATCAGCAGATTGCAAGTTCACAGCTTTCTGCTAAAGAGCTTGGAAAGGAGGCCTAGTCAGTATGGAAGATAATAAAAATATCAAAATGCCACCGAAAAGAAGAATGGGACCTCCGGGAAGAGGAATGGCACCTGTTGAGAAAGCCAAGGATTTCAAAGGATCAATAGGAAAGCTTATAAGATATATTGGAAGCTATAAGATTGCGATAATATTTGTTGCAGTTATGGCTGTATGCTCAACAGTATTTTCTGTTGTAGGTCCGAAGGTTCTTGGTAAGGCAACTACAGCTCTGTCAGAAGGTCTTGTAAAGAAAATCGGTGGAACTGGCGGAATTGACTTTGGAAAGATTGGAACAATTCTTATATTCGTGCTTTGTCTGTATGCCGCAAGTGCAGTATTTAACTTTGTACAGGGCTGGATAATGACAGGCATTACACAGAAGGTATGCTACAGATTAAGAAAAGAAATCAGCGAGAAGATTAACCGTATGCCTATGAAGTATTTCGAGAGCAGGACATATGGTGAGGTGTTATCAAGAATTACTAACGATGTTGATACACTTGGAATGGGACTTAACCAGAGTATTACAACAATCATTACATCTTTAACTACTATGATTGGTGTTCTTGTTATGATGTTAAGCATTTCACCGCTTATGACACTTATTGCGGTTATAATACTTCCAATATCAGTCGGACTTGTTTCTTTCGTTGTTAAAAAGTCACAGGGATATTTCAAAACACAGCAGGAGTATCTTGGACATATTAACGGACAGATTGAGGAAACTTATGGCGGACATATGATTGTTAAATCATTTAACAAAGAAAAGGATATGGTTGATTCATTTAACAAGACTAATGATGTCCTTTATGGTTCAGCATGGAAGTCACAGTTCCTTTCAGGAATGATGCAGCCAATCATGATGTTTGTAGGTAACTTAGGTTACGCATGTGTTGCATTAACCGGCGGTCTTCTTGCTATTAAAAATGTTATAACAATCGGTGATATTCAGGCATTTATCCAGTATGTGAAGAATTTCACACAGCCAATCCAGCAGATTGCTCAGGTTATCAATCAGGTACAGTCTATGGCAGCAGCTTCTGAGAGAGTATTTGAATTTCTTGATGAAGAAGAGGAAGACCAGACTGTTAAGAATCCTGTTTCTACAGAAGGAATTAAGGGCGAGGTTGATTTCGAGCATGTAAGATTCGGATACAATGAGAACCAGACTATCATCAAGAATTTCAGTGTAAATGTTAAGCCTGGACAGAAGGTTGCTATCGTTGGACCGACAGGTGCAGGTAAGACCACTATTGTTAAACTGCTTATGAGATTCTATGATGTTAATGATGGAGCTATTCTTGTTGATGGACATAATGTTAAGGATTTCAACAGAAGAGAATTAAGAGACGCATTTGGAATGGTTCTTCAGGATACATGGCTCTATAAGGGTACAATTATGGAGAATATCAGATACGGAAAACTTGATGCAACTGATGAGGAAGTTATTGCAGCAGCCAAGGCAGCTAACGCCCATCACTTTATTGAGACTCTTCCGGGCGGTTATGATTGTGAGCTTAACGAGGACGCAAGCAATGTCTCACAGGGACAGAAGCAGCTTCTTACAATTGCAAGAGCAATCCTTGCAGATAATCCAATCCTTATTCTTGATGAAGCAACATCTTCTGTTGATACAAGAACAGAGGAGCGAATCCAGAAGGCTATGGATAATCTGATGAAGGGCAGAACAAGCTTTATTATTGCACACAGACTTTCAACCATCAAAGATGCTGATGTGATACTTGTTATGAAGGATGGTGATATCGTTGAGCAGGGAACTCATGATGAGCTTCTTGCCAAGAACGGTTTCTATGCTGACCTTTATAATTCGCAGTTTGAGCAGGCTTCTTAGATTGATAATATATATGTTAAGAGAAACGGCAGGAAGAAATTTCTGTCGTTTTTTTAAACATTTTGATATAATAAAATTATTAATTAGTTAAGTGAAGAGGACAATGCATGAATATATTAATATGTGATGATGATAAGCTTTATGTTGATATGATAAGAAAATATGTGGATGAATTCTTTGCTGATCATAAGATAACGGATTATAAGGTTTATGAATATAACAGTGGTGATGAAGTAGCTAAGAATAATGAAAAGATTGACATTGCATTTCTTGATGTTGAGATGGACGGAATTAATGGAATTGAAGCTGGCAAATGTTTAAGAAATAATAACAAGAATATTGTGTTATTCATAATAACTTCGTATATGGGCTATCTTGATGATGCAATGGACGAGGGAGTTTTCAGGTATATTAATAAACCATTGGAAAGACCTGTGATTATGCGCGGTTTACACAAGGCATTATTATTATGCAGCAAGAGTCAGAGCAAGAAAATCAATATTGAATATAAGGGTGATAATGTAATTATTGAACAGGATTCGATTATATGCATAGAGTCACTGGTTAGAAAAAGATATATCAAAACAGATACGAAGTCGTACATAAGTCTCAAAAGTCTTTCTTATTGGCAGAGTGTTCTTGATGAGGATAAATTTTTTCTTGTCAATAAATCCTTCATTGTTAATATAGACAGAGTTGAGCGATTTACTGATAAGTATATTGAACTTAAGGGCATCGAAGAACCAATAGATTTATCAAGAGAAAAAAGAACTGCATTCAAGCAGAAAATGCTTCTGTATCTGGCAGGGCAGGAGTAGGTGGATATGGAAATTATAATGAGTTATATTTTTTCACATCTTGTAGAAGCAATAGTATTGTGGATGAGTATGTCACAGATGTATGAACATAGATATAAACAGTGGGTGACGGGCATTGCTATCATGATAGGACATGCTGTAATGTTTGGCGTGTTTCTGAC
>OMCP01000610.1_pt1 | contig 11665 bp, 7 predicted proteins | sample 1646051 | NCBI WGS metagenome assembly OMCP01 (sample SAMEA103958146, study PRJEB25191) | human gut metagenome
TGAGCAGCGCGGGCCACTCGCGGAACCGTTCGCCCCGGTAGTCCTCTTCTGTCAGTCCGTACTGCTGGACCATGGTGCCGAAACCGCCGTCGAGCAGCAGGATGCAGGATTCGAGTTGTTCGTATATGTCGGCCATTTATTTCTCTCTGATTTCGATTTCAAACAGTTTGTTCCAGTTCTTGCCCGTGACGAAGATGCGCCCTCCGGCCGCGTCGTATGCGATGCCGTTGAGCACGTCGGTCGCCGGAGTCACGTCCTCTTCGGGCAGCAGCCCCGTCAGATCGACGATCCCCTCCACCGCGCCCGTCGCCGGGTCGATGATGACGATTTGGTCGGTGGTGTAGACGTTGGCCCATATCTTGCCGTCGATCCACTCCAGCTCGTTGAGGAAGTTGAGCGTCTCGCCCCGGAGCGTCACCGTGGTACGCTTTTCGCGTTTGAAGGTGGCCGGGTCGAGCGTGTAGATGTTTGCCGTGCCGTCCGACATGTAGAGCTTCTTCCCGTCGGTCGTGAGGCCCCAGCCCTCGCCGGGATAGCGGAACTCCCTGATTTTCTCTCCCGTCCGGGCGTCGTAGACATAGGCTTTGTTCGACTGCCACGTGAGCTGGTAGACCTTGCCGTCCAAGAGGGCGATCCCTTCGCCGAAGTCCTCCTTGGGAAGACGTGCGAAGACCTCCGCGCGGCCCGTCGCGAGGTCGAGCGTCTGCACGACCGATTCGCCGTGCTGGCCCGTGCCTTCCCACAAACGGCCGTCGGCGTATTGCAGGCCCTGCGTATAGCTGGTCGCCGGGTGCGGGTGGACCGCCCGGACGCCGTAGGTGTATTCCTTGGGTTCCGCCGGCGCCGCGGGGCGTTTGGCCCGGACCTGATTGCCGCCGCACGAAGCCAGCAGCAGTCCCGACAGCAGAACGGTAGCGAACTTTCTCATCTCTTTCTTGTGAATTCGTCAGCAAAGACAGCGCGAGCCGGAAACGGAAGCGAATTTATTCGGCCGGGCCGGACGCCGCCTGTCTGAGCGGAGGTTTATCCTCCGCAAAGATAGGAAAAACCCGCCATATGACGAATTTTTTGACTATCTTTGCATTTACCCGCGTTTTCGGATGCCTGCGCATTTTCCGAAAACAGCCTTTGCGGAGTTTGCCGCCGCCGGCTGCAATACACTATATTTTAGAAAAAATATTGGTTTGTCCGCGAAAATCGCTATCTTTGCGAGCCGATTTCGGAAATAAGACAATAACAATATAGAAAGCATTCATTATGAAGATCGTAAGAGAACAACGCGAAGAGAACAATTCGCTGCTCAAGGTAACGGTGGGCGAAGAGGATTACGGCCAAGCCGTCGAGAAAGAGTTGCGCGAATACAGGCGCAAGGCCAATATTCCCGGTTTCCGCCCCGGCATGGTGCCCATGGGCCTCGTCAAGAAGATGTACGGCAAGGGCGTGCTGGCCGAGCAGGCTTACCGCACCGCCTCGAACTCGGTGTTCGAGTATCTCCAGAAGGAGAACATCGATTACTTGGGCGACGTGATTCCTTCGGAAGAGCAGGGCGATTTCGATTTCGAGAACGGCAAGGAGTTCGAATTCGTGTTCGAAATCGGCGAGGCTCCTGAGATAAAACTCGAACTTTCGGACAAGGATAAGCTGACCTACAGCAAGATCAAGGTGGACAAGAAGATGCACGACGACTACCGCGCCAACTACCTGCGTCAGTACGGCCGTCTGGTCGATGCCGACGAGGTGACTTCGGACGAGGCGCTGTCGGTCACGCTCGACAACGGCGAGATGAACGTGGCGGACGCTTACGTGGGCCTGATCTCGATGTCGGAGGAGGAGCGCAAGCCTTTCATCGGCAAGAAGGTGGGCTTCAAGACCGAAGTCAATGTCAACGAACTCTACAAGAACCCGTCGCAGCGCGCCGCCGTGCTGCAGGTCAAGGAGAACGAGCTGGAGGGCATCAAACCCGAATTCACGCTCGAAATCACCAAGATCCGCAAGTTCGCCGAACCTGAGCTGAACGAGGAGTTCTTCAAGACGGCATTCCCCGGCGGCGAAGTGAAGGACGAGGCCGGACTTGACAAGTTCATCGACGCGCGCATCGAGCCGGAGCTGCGCCGCGAAAGCGACTACCTCTTCACGCTCCAGCTGCGCGACTATCTGGTGCAGAAAGCCGGTCTGAAGATGCCCGAATCGTTCCTCAAACGCTGGCTGTATACGATCAACGAAGGCAAATTCTCGATGGAGGACATCGACAAGGACTTCGACCAGTTCCTGAAGATGTTCACGTGGAACTACCTGCAGAAGCACTTCATCAAGCAGGACAATATCACGGTGACCAAGGACGAGGCGCTCGCGGAAGCCAAGGCGCTGGCCGCCGCGCAGTTCGCGCAGTACGGCATGCCGTCGGCTCCCGAAGATATGCTGGCCGGCTATGCCGAGAAGATCCTCGCCGACAAGGATCAGGGACAGAAGATCTACGAGAAGCTGTACGAAGTGAAGGTCGTGGAGGATGTGAAGTCGAAGATCAAGGTGACGGAAAAAGCCGTATCTGCCGACGATTTCGCCAAATTGGCCAAGGCGCTTTAGTATTTGCCGAAAAAAGATTATCTTTGGACTTTGCAGGCGTGATGTTTGCAAAGTCCTTTTGTTTGACGATATACAGCTTTAAACGCCGTTTCGGCGACAGTCCGCCGCCCGCAGCTCCCGCCCGGAGCCGGCCGTGGGCCGCGAATAAGAGATGCCGGGCTGCCGGCCGGCGGTAAAAACGATAGCGACAAACGATAACGAACGATAACAATTACGATAATTTATTATGTCAGAATTTGAAAAATACGCACGGAAACACTGCGGGATCAGTTCGCTGAAACTGCACGATTTCCAGTCGGTCAGCGGCGCCTACGTGTCGCCTACGATCATCGAAGAGCGTCAGCTGAATATCGCCACGATGGACGTCTTCTCGCGGCTGATGATGGACCGCATCATCTTCCTCGGCGCGCCGATCTACGACGACGCGGCCAATATCATTCAGGCGCAGCTGCTGTTCCTCGAATCGGTCGATCCCGAAAAGGACATTCAGATCTATATCAACTCGCCCGGCGGTTCGGTTTCGGCCGGACTGGGCATTTACGACACGATGCAGCTGGTCAATTCCGACGTGGCGACCATCTGCACGGGACTGGCCGCTTCGATGGGCGCCGTGCTGCTTACGGCGGGCGCCAAGGGCAAGCGTTCTGCGCTTCCCCATTCGCGGGTGATGATCCACCAGCCGCTGGGCGGTGCGCAGGGACAGGCCTCGGACATCGAAATCACGGCACGCGAGATCATGAAGACCAAACGCGAACTGTACGAGATTCTCTCGGCCCATTCGGGCGTCGCGCTCAAGAAGATCGAGAAGGACGCCGACCGCGACTACTGGCTCTCGGCGCGCGAAGCCAAGGAGTACGGGCTGATCGACGAAGTGTTATCCAAACGCGGGAAATAATGGCATCGGGAAAAGGCAACAACCATAAGAACGGGGCGGGCGGCGACTGCTGCTCGTTCTGCGGCGCCAAGCGCAGCGACGTGGAGATCATGTTTCAGGGCATCGACGGCGCCAACATCTGCAACAAATGTATTGAGAACGGCTACCGGATCATCGTCGAGAACGACGTGGCTTCGGAGCGCGGCGGCAGCGCCGCCGCTGCGCCGCTCAAGATGGAGGAGCTGCTCAAGCCGGCCCAGATCAAGGATTTCCTCGACCAGTATGTCATCGGTCAGGACGACGCCAAGCGTTATATGGCCGTGGCCGTTTACAACCACTACAAGCGGCTGCTCTACGCCCCCAAGGAGGACGAGGTAGAGATCGACAAGTCGAATATCGTGCTGGTGGGACCCACGGGTACGGGCAAGACGCTGATGGCCCGCACGATCGCCAAATTGCTGAACGTGCCCTTCACCATCGTGGACGCTACGGTACTTACCGAGGCGGGATACGTGGGCGAGGATGTCGAGAGTATTCTCTCGCGGCTGTTGCAGGTGGCTTCCTACGACGTGGAGCTGGCCCAGCGGGGAATTGTCTTCATCGACGAAATCGACAAGATCGCCCGCAAGAGCGACAATCCGTCGCTTACGCGCGACGTATCGGGTGAAGGAGTGCAGCAGGCTTTGCTGAAGATTCTGGAAGGCACGGTGGTCAATGTTCCGCCCCAGGGCGGGCGCAAGCATCCCGAGCAGCAGTTCGTGCAGGTCGATACGCGCAACATTCTGTTCATCTGCGGCGGAGCGTTCGACGGCATCGAGAAGAAGATCGCCCAGCGGCTCAACACCCGGGCGATGGGTTACGGACGGATGAATGCCGATTCCGTGGACCGCAACAACCTCATGCAATACCTTATGCCGCAGGACCTCAGGTCGTTCGGTCTGATTCCCGAACTGGTGGGCCGCCTGCCGGTGCTGACCTATATGGAGCCGCTCGGCCGCGAGGCCCTGCGTTCGATCCTCACGCAGCCCAAAAATGCCATCATCAAGCAGTATGAAAAGCTGTTCGAGATGGACGGCGTGAAGCTCGTGTTCGACGACGAGGTGTTGGACTATATCGTCGATAAAGCCATCGAGTACCGGCTCGGTGCCCGGGGATTGCGTTCGATCTGCGAAGCGATCATGATGGACACGATGTTCGATATCCCCTCTTCGGGAGAGCGTCGCTTCGAAGTGACCTTGCCTTATGCCCGGGAAAAGTTCGAAAAGAAGAAATTTTTGGCGCTCAAGCAGGTCGGATAGACCGGATTTGTATTAAATTTGTACCACCGAACGCGGGACTGCGGCGGGGGACCGGTGTGCAGTCGCGCTCGTTCGATCCGAACGAGCAGAATGAGGAAAGAAGGAAGATCTTCGGCTTCGTCCTTCGTTTCCATATATTTTCTGCCGGTAACGGGCCGAGTTGTGCATATTCGGCCGATTCGTCCGGGATGGGCGCCGAATGTCGGCCCGGGCTGTGAGGCCAATACATAAAAAATATAAAAGCATACAATCTCTTATGGTTACTAAATCCGAACTCACGCGCGTTGCAGACAACATCCGTATCCTGTCTGCAGCGATGGTCGAGAAAGCCAAATCGGGACATCCCGGCGGCGCAATGGGCGGCGCGGACTTCATGGCAGTACTTTACACCGAATTCCTCCGCTACGATCCGGATCAGATGGATTATCCTTTCCGGGACCGTTTCTTCCTCGATCCGGGACACATGTCGCCGATGCTCTACTCGACTCTCGCGCTGGCCGGAACCTATACGGTGGAGGATTTGCGTAACCTGCGGCAGTGGGGCAGCGTCACGCCGGGCCATCCCGAAGTGGACGTGCTGCACGGTGTGGAGAATACGTCGGGTCCTCTGGGCCAGGGGCATGCCATGGCGCTGGGCGCCGCGATCGCCGAGCGGTTCCTCGCGGCTCGTTTCGGGGAGTGGCAGTCCCACAAGACCTATGCCTACATCTCCGACGGCGGTATCGAGGAGGAGGTGTCGCAGGGCGTGGGCCGCATCGCCGGCCACTTGGGGATGAACAATCTGATCATGTACTACGACTCGAACAACGTTCAGCTTTCGACCAAGGTCGATGAGGTGGATACCGAGAACGTAGCGATGAAATACGAGGCGTGGGGCTGGAACGTCATCACCATCGACGGCCATGACGTAGAGCAGATCCGCGAAGCCCTCACGGCCGCCAATGCCGAGAAGGAGCGTCCGACGCTTATCATCGGCCGTACGGTTATGGGCAAGGGTGCGGTCGCGGCCGATGGATCGAGCTTCGAGGACAAGGTTTCGACGCACGGTCAGCCGCTGACGGCTGCCGGAGCCGATTTCGCCGCTACCGTCCGTAACCTGGGCGGCGATGCAGAGGATCCGTTCAAGATCTTCTCCGAGAGCGGCAAGGTGTTCGACGCCCGCCGCGAAGAGCTTCGTGAATGGGTGCGCACGCAGCGCGAGAGGGAGAAGACGTGGCGTTCCGAGCACAAGGAGCTCTCCCGCAAACTCGATCTTTTCCTCTCGGGTAAGGTGCCGGAGATGGACTACAAGGGACTCGAGATCAAACCCGACGGTGCGACCCGCGCCGCCTCGGCTTCGGTGCTCTCCTTCTATGCGGAGCGGATCGAAAATATGATCGTCGCCTCGGCCGACCTCTGCAATTCGGACAAGACGGACGGCTACCTCAAGAAAACCAAAGCCTTCTCGAAGGGTGATTTTTCGGGCAAGTTTTTCCAGGCAGGCGTTTCGGAGCTGACGATGGCCTGCATCGCCAACGGTATGGCGCTGCATGGGGGCGTGATTCCGGCGTGCGGTACGTTCTTCGTCTTCTCGGACTATATGAAACCCGCCGTGCGTCTGGCTGCCCTGATGCACCTGCATGTAATCTATATCTGGACGCACGACTCGTTCCGTGTGGGCGAGGACGGTCCGACGCACCAGCCCGTCGAGCACGAGGCTCAGATCCGTCTGATGGAACATTTGAAGAATCACCGGGGGGAGCGTTCTATGTTGGTGCTGCGTCCGGCCGACGGCGAGGAAACCGTTACAGCTTGGAAATTGGCGATCGAGGAGCATCGTCCCGTCGCGCTGATCCTGTCGCGGCAAAATATTAAGAATCTGCCCGCACTCAATCACAGCCGCCGTGAGGAGGCTGCCCAGCTTTCGAAAGGCGCCTATATCGTAGTCGATGCCGCCAAACCGGCTGTGGTGATGCTCGCTTCGGGTTCCGAAGTCGCTACGCTGGTCGAAGGTGCCGAGTTGCTTTCGAAGGAGGGAATCGCGGTCCGTATCGTGAGCGTGCCGAGCGAAGGACTTTTCCGCGACCAGCCCAAATCCTATCAGCAGACCGTTCTGCCACAGGGTGTGGTGCGTTACGGCCTTACGTCGGGTCTGCCCGTGACATTGCTGGGACTGGTAGGTGAAAACGGTATGATTCACGGTCTGGATCACTTCGGTTATTCGGCACCCTACAAGGTCCTCGACGAGAAGTTCGGTTACAACGGCCAGACGGTATATGAAGAGGTGAAGAAGTTGATCGGTAAATAAGCCGGTTGTAAAACGGATAGAAGACAGGCCCGGATGCCGATAGGCGTCCGGGCCTGTCTTCTGTTTGTTCCGTCGTTCTCCCGTTGATTTTTTCACGGGTCTTTCCGCTGTTTTTTGCACCCGTCGGGTTTCCCGAAGACTTGTCCGGCGATGTTCGGGGAAGAACGGGTGCAGCTTTGAAATCGGATCATGGACAGAGTGCCTTGGGGCGGCCTTTTCCTGTTATTGTTGATAACTTTTCCATAAAATGCCGGAGGGGCGGACCATCGAATGCGATTAAACCCTATATTTGTTTTCGGTATCGGTTCCCGATGTGGAGGGCGAATCCACCGGGATTAAAAGGGAATCCTGTGAAAGTCAGGAACTATCCCCGTAGCTGTAAGTTTCTTTTGGGCGGTACATTCTCTCAGCCACTGGCCGTTCGGGCCGGGAAGGCGTGCCGTCCGGAACAAGTCAGAAGACCTGCCGTACCGGGACGAGATTCGTTGCTTTCGGGTGAAAAGCGTCGGAACGGTTTCGGATGCTTCGTCGTATCTATTGCCGGTTCTGTAAATTCCATTCCTGCCTGTGTTGTATCGGGTCGGATCGCTGCGAATCCGTCGTTCAGAAGAGGTGTATTTCGGTTTTTCCGAAGGGTCGGTAAAAAGTCGTCGGATCGGACGACACCGATCTGGCCGACGAAGGCGTACGGTATGGCTCGGAACGTGCGGCTTGTCGTGTTTCTGCGGAGAAAGCCCGGCGGCTGATATTTGTTGCCGTCGAGCCGGGTCGGAATCGGCCGAATTTCCGTCGGTGGAGTTATCGGTGTGGGGAATTCGAGCGTTGAAAGTATGAGTATAATAATATAATATTTGAGGAGAAGTTTAATCGTTATGGAAACATTCATTGTCAAGAGGGACGGAACGCGGGAGGCGTTTTCGATGGAGAAGATTCAGCGGGCGATCGCCAAGGCATTCCTTTCGGTCGGGAGTTTCGCTACGCAGGACGTGATCACCAACATCCTGAGCCGGGTCAGCGTGACCGACGGCATCTCGGTCGAGGAGATCCAGAACCAGGTGGAGGTCGCGCTCATGGCCGAGCGTTACTACACGGTAGCCAAGGCTTATATGCTTTATCGCCAGCGGCATACCGAGGATCGGGAGGTGCGCGACAAGTTGCAGTTCCTCATGGAGTACTGCGATGCTTCGAACGCCGCGACAGGAAGCAAGTTCGACGCCAATGCCAACGTGGAGAACAAGAACATGGCTACGCTCATCGGCGAGCTGCCCAAATCGAATTTCATCCGTCTGAACCGCCGCATGCTCACCGACCGCCTCAAGGAGATATACGGCAAGGAGTTGGCGGACAAGTATATCGAGATGCTGAACGACCATTTCATCTACAAAAACGACGAAACTTCGCTGGCCAACTATTGCGCTTCGATTACGATGTATCCCTGGCTCATCGGAGGAACGATTTCGATCGGGGGCAATTCGAAAGCCCCGACCAACCTCAAGTCATTCTGCGGCGGCTTCGTGAATATGGTTTTTATCGTGTCGAGTATGCTCAGCGGCGCCTGCGCCACACCCGAATTTCTGATGTATATGAACTATTTCATCGGCCAGGAGTACGGCACCGACTATTTCAAACGGGCGGACGAGGTGGTCGATCTCTCGAAGAAACGGCGCACGATCGACAAGGTCATCACCGACTGTTTCGAACAGATCGTCTATTCGATCAACCAGCCGACCGGAGCGCGGAATTTCCAGGCCGTGTTCTGGAACGTTGCTTACTACGACCGCTACTATTTCGAGAGCCTGTTCGGAAATTTCCTCTTCCCCGACGGCAGCAAGCCCGACTGGGAGTCGCTCAGCTGGCTGCAAAAGCGTTTCATGAAGTGGTTCAACCGCGAACGGACCCGCACCGTGCTGACCTTCCCGGTCGAAACGATGGCTTTACTCACGGAAAACGGTGACGTGAAGGACAAGGAGTGGGGCGATTTCACGGCCGAAATGTATGCCGAGGGACATTCGTTCTTTACCTACATGAGCGACAATGCCGATTCGCTTTCGAGCTGCTGCCGCCTGCGCAACGAAATTACGGACAACGGGTTCAGCTACACGCTCGGCGCCGGAGGCGTATCGACCGGCTCGAAGAGCGTGCTGACGATCAACCTGAACCGTTGCATCCAGTACGCCGCACGTAAGGGTATGCCCTATCAGTTCTTCCTCGAGGAGGTGGTCGATCTGGTGCACAAGGTGCAGTTGGCCTACAACGAGAACCTGAAATACATGCAGTCGAAGGGGATGCTGCCCCTGTTCGATGCGGGCTATATCAATATGTCGCGCCAGTACCTCACTATCGGTGTGAACGGACTGGTCGAAGCAGCCGAATTTCTCGGCATTCCGATCAACGACAATCCCGATTACGAACGTTTTACACAGGAAATTCTCGGAATGATCGAAAAGTACAACAAGAAGTACCGCTCGAAGGAGGTGATGTTCAACTGCGAGATGATTCCGGCGGAGAACGTGGGAGTGAAACATGCCAAATGGGACAAGCGCGACGGCTACAAGGTGGGGCGCGACTGTTACAACAGCTATTTTTACATCGTCGAGGACGAATCGCTCAACATCGTGGACAAGTTCCGACTGCACGGCCGCAAATACATCGAGCACCTCACGGGCGGCTCGGCCCTGCACATGAACCTGCAGGAACATTTGAGCCGGGAGCAGTACCGCCACCTGTTGCGCGTGGCTTCGCAGGAGGGATGCAACTATTTCACGTTCAACATCCCGAATACGGTCTGCAACGATTGCGGGCATATCGACAAGCGCAACCTCAAGGCGTGTCCGAAATGCAACGGCAGGAATCTCGATTATCTGACCCGTATCATCGGTTATATGAAGCGTGTCAGCAACTTCTCTCAAGCTCGGCAGCAGGAGGCCGCGCGTCGTCACTATGCTACGCCTGGCCAGCTTTGATGTGGTGTTCCAGGAGATTCCGGGCGAAGTGACCCTCGCTCTGAATCTTTCGGGGTGTCCGAACCGGTGCGCCGGGTGTCACAGTCCCCATCTGTGGGAAGAGGTCGGGGAGCCGCTGGACGATAATTTGCTGAATAGTTTGTTGTCGGGATACGGAAATGCGATTACCTGCGTTTGTTTTATGGGAGGCGATGCAGCGCCCGGCGATGTCGCGCATTGGAGCGCCTGTGTGCGGGCTGCGACCGAGGGCCGGCTGAAGACAGGCTGGTATTCGGGGCGTTCTGAATTGGCCGCAGGTATCGACCCGCGCAGTTTTGATTATATCAAGCTGGGACCGTATGTCGCACATTTGGGAGGCTTGGATTCCGCTTCGACGAACCAGCGGCTTTACCGGGTGACGGACGGCGAAATGAAGGACATTACGGCGGAGTTGAGGAACAGGGATCGTATGTTATTGGGTTAATTGAATCATATTAAAAGGCTGCGAGGGCTGTGAACGAATAGTTCACAGCCCTCGCAGTATATGCCGGGCGGTTCGCGGATTTGCACGGAACGGAGTCCGTGCGCACTGTTTTTCGGTTTGAGGAACTCGAAAGAATTCGCTGCTCGCCTACGGATGCAGACAAGTAAAAAGTCCCCTTTTCGGGGACTTTTTACTTGTGCGGTCGGTCGCGTTATAGTCCGAACTTTTGCTTGATCAGATCGACGGCATCGAGCTTTTCCCAGCCGAAGAATTCGATCTCGCGCTCCACCTCGCGGCCGTCCTCCCACACTTTCTCCTTGCGGGTGTAGGGGCGGTTGCCGAAATGTCCGTAGGATGCCGTCGCTTCGAAGATCGGGTTTTTGAGGCCGAATTTCTTTACGATAGCTGCCGGACGCAGGTCGAAGAGCTTGGCGATACGGCGGGCGATCTCCCCGTCGGTCATGTCCGCGAGCTTCGGATTGCGGCTGCATACCGCACCGTGCGTATCGACGAAGACGGAGATCGGTTCGGCGATCCCGATGGCATAGCTCAACTCCACGAGAATTTCGTCCGCGATCCCGGCCGCCACCATGTTCTTGGCGATGTAGCGGGCTGCGTAAGCTGCCGAACGGTCCACCTTCGAGGAGTCCTTGCCCGAGAAGGCGCCGCCGCCGTGGGCACCGCGTCCGCCGTAGCTATCGACGATGATCTTGCGGCCCGTGAGTCCCGTATCTCCGTGCGGGCCGCCGATGACGAACTTGCCCGTGGGATTCACGTGCAGGATATAGTCGTCGCCGATCAGTCGCGCCAACTTATCCTTGGCGCGTTCCAGACGGGCCTTGACGCGTGGAATGAGGATCGTGCGCACGTCCTCGCGGATCTTCTCCTGCATGCGTTTTTCGGCCATCTTCTCGGTGACGCCCTTGCTCGTGGGGATGAAATCGTCGTGCTGGGTCGAAACCACGATGGTATGTACGCGCAGCGGACGGTGCGTCTGTTCGTCGTATTCGATCGTTACCTGCGACTTGGCGTCGGGACGCAGGTAGGTCATCACCTGCCCTTCGCGGCGGATGACGGCCAGTTCCTTGAGAATGACGTGCGAGAGGATGAGCGTCGCAGGCATGTATTCGCGCGTTTCGTTGCACGCATAGCCGAACATGATGCCCTGATCGCCCGCGCCTTGTTCTTCTTCGGCCT
>OMCP01000617.1_pt1 | contig 11593 bp, 8 predicted proteins | sample 1646051 | NCBI WGS metagenome assembly OMCP01 (sample SAMEA103958146, study PRJEB25191) | human gut metagenome
CATAAACGTTCTCTTCATTTATGTATGTCTTTATTTGTTCAGTAGATAATTCTGAAAAAGTAACTTCAGTAATTTCATGAATAGTTTTAATAATATCGTTGTATATAAATGTTACCCCTGTTACTACTTGATGAGTAGTATTACTTAATGTGGTTAACATTTCAATTGCTTCTTCTTCACTATGAGGTTTACCAAGTATTTTACCATTAATTGTAACAATAGTGTCTGCACCTATTACAAGTGCATCTTTATTATTTCTAGCTACATCTTTAGCTTTTTGTAATGATAATGATTCTACTACTTCAATTGGCCTTAAACCTTTATCAATTACTTCAACACAAGTTGAAGGTATTACAATATGTTCTATATGAGCAAGTGATAATATTTGGGTTCTTCTTGGCGAACCTGATGCAAGTACTATTTTCATTTTTTATTACCTCATACCTTTTCTATATTATAACATTTTTAATTAATGAATGCCATTACATAACTTTTTTAATTAATTTCAAATACACTGTTTTATTATAGGCATTAATTATAATTGGAGCAAAAATAAAATTGTATAAGCTATTTAGCGAGAAACACCTGTTAATGAAAACAGGTGTTTTATAATTATAACTATTTATTAATTCTTTTTATATCCCCATACTACATAGCAATTACCATAATTACTATAATTCCACCACTCAGACCATCCACTTGGCCTTTCTAGCGCTTCACAGTATACTGTTATAGCCTTGCACATATTAAATACTTCATCACCCATACTTGTCACACTATTTGGGATTATTATGCTTGTTAAATTTATGCAACCTCTAAATGCACCATTTCCTATACTTGTCACACTATCTGGGATTATTATACTTTTTAAACTTGTGCAACCACTAAATGCAGAGTCCCCTATACTTTTCATACTATCTGGGATTGTTATACTTTTTAAACTTCCACACCAATTAAATGCAGAAACTCCTATACTTGTCACACCATCAGGAATTTCTATACTTTTTAAATTTCTGCATTTTGAAAATACACCGCCACCTATTAACTTTGTATTAGGATTAATAGAAAAAGATTCTGTTGTGTTATTCGTTACCCCTACAATTACCAAATATGGGTTTTCTGTATTACCTAAATATTTACCATTATCATATGGGCCTGTATTAGGAACTTTAGAATATATTTTTGTTGCAACGCTTAGCTATATATTTTTAAAAGAAAAAATCAAGAAAAAAAAATTAATAGGTTTATTTATTGTTTTAATGGGAGTATTTATATATTCAATTTAAAGTAGTAATAGGAGGGAAAAATGAAAGGAATTATCTTAGCAGGTGGTAAAGGAACTAGACTATATCCAATGACAAAGGTCGTATCAAAACAATTATTACCTTTATATGACAAACCAATGGTATACTATCCTTTATCAACGTTGTTGTTAGCTGGAATTAAAGAAATTTTAATAATTTCTACTCCAGAAGCAATTTCACAATATGAAGAGCTATTAGGAGATGGAACAAAGTTAGGAATATCTTTACAATATAAAGTACAGGAGAAACCGAGAGGATTAGCAGAAGCATTTATATTAGGTGAAGACTTTATAAAAAATGATTCAGTATGCTTAATATTAGGAGATAATGTATTTTACGGACAAGCACTTACCACTTTAATTAATGAGGGAGCAAGCTTATGTAAAGGAGCAAAAATATTTGGCTATCCTGTAAAAAATCCGTGTGAATTTGGTGTAGTTGAATTTGACGATAATAACAAAGTAATTTCAATAGAAGAAAAGCCAAAGATACCAAAATCTAATTACGCAGTACCTGGCTTATATTTCTATGACAACAAAGTTATAGAAATAGCTAAAAATGTAAAACCTTCGGCAAGAGGGGAGATAGAAATAACAGCAATAAACAATGAGTACTTGAAAAATAATGAATTAGATGTTGTTTTATTTGGTAGAGGAATGGCTTGGTTTGATACGGGTACAGCAACTGGGATGTTAAATGCAGCAGAATATATAGAGGCCATTCAGACAAGACAAGGCTTTTACATATCTTGCATAGAAGAAATTGCATATAATAAGGGTTTTATAACAAAAGATCAACTAAGACAATTAGGAGAAGAATTAAAAATGACTGAATATGGTCAATATATAATTTCATTAACAGAGGAGGTAAAACCATGCAAATCTTAGTAACAGGAGCAGCAGGATTTATTGGAAGCAATTTTGTTGAATACATAACCAAGAAACATCCTGAATATAATATTATTGTATTAGACAAACTAACATATGCTGGAAATATGGAAAACTTAAAAAAAGTTTATGCTAAAATTAAATTTGAAAAAGGAGATATATGCAATTTTGATTTAGTAAGCAGTATATTTGATAAATACCATATAGATGGTGTAATTCACTTTGCTGCAGAATCACATGTAGACAATAGTATAAAAGCACCATTTATATTTACACAAACAAATGTAATTGGAACACATACATTACTTGAGGTAGCAAAACAAAAGTGGGGTGAAAAAAGTAAAAACAAATTTGTACATATATCTACAGACGAGGTTTATGGAACACTTGGAGAAGAAGGCTTTTTTACGGAAACATCACCAATAAAACCAAACAGTCCATACTCAGCATCAAAGGCTAGCTCCGATTTGATTGCATTAGCATATGCCGAGACCTACAAAATGAATATAACAGTGACTAATTGTTCTAATAATTATGGACCGTATCAACATAATGAAAAACTTATTCCACATATGATAAAACTTGCAATGAATGATGAAAAACTGCCTGTATATGGAAACGGAAGAAATGTAAGAGATTGGTTATATGTTGAAGATCATTGTGAAGCAATTGATTTAGTGTATTCAAATGGAAGAGCCAAAGAAAGATATAATATAGGCGGACATAATGAAAGAAGAAATATAGATATTGTCAAGCTAATCTTAAAAAAATTAGGAAAAAGTGAAAGTCTTATATCATACGTTGAGGATAGAAAAGGGCATGACTATAGGTATGCTATTGACCCTACTAAAATCACAAATGAGTTAGGATGGATGCCTAAAACAAAATTTGAAGATGGAATAATTAAGACTATAGATTGGTATATAGAAAATCCTGCCTATTTAAAATAGGTAGGATTTTTGCGTAAACATTAGCTTAGATAACAAAAATTAAAAAAGTAATATATGTTGACAAATATTATGGAGTAATATAAAATGTAAAAAATAGAAGAAATAGGGGCGATAAAAGAATGTGGGGGAATATAACTATAGCGTTTATGCTAGCATTTATCACAAGTTTTGTCATAACACCATACACTATGAGACTGGCTCATAGGGTTGGAGCAATGGATCTCCCAGAGGAGCGTAAAATACATAAAAAGCCAATACCAAGACTAGGTGGATTAGCTATAATAACAGGTTTTTTACTTTCTGTTTTATATTTACTATTTATACTGAATATGGAAAAAACAATAGACTTAGGTGGAACAGAAAAATATGGAATAAAGCTAATGGGATTTTTATTAGGAATTATAATATTGGGAATAACATGCTTTATTGATGACTCTAAAAATATTCCAGCAGGTGTAAAATTGCTAGCACAATTGGTAGTGGCAATAATTGTAACTGCATGTGGTATAAAAATAGATATGATAGAAATTCCATTTTTAGAAAAAAATCTAATTTTAAATAATGTATTTTCATATATACTTACGATAGGATGGATAGTAGGTATTACCAATGCAATTAACCTAATAGATGGACTTGATGGCTTATCTTCAGGAATTTCACTTATATCTTGTATATCACTATTAATAATATTTGCAACAAATGGTTCATCAATATTATCTATAATATTAATAACAGCTCTTGCCGGTGGAATAGTTGGATTTTTGCCATTTAACTTTAATCCAGCTAAAACATTTGTAGGAGATGTAGGTTCTAATTTTTTAGGATTCAGCTTAGCAGTAATATCAATTTTAGGAGTAGCAAAAACATATACAGTTATAGTATTAATTGCTCCATTGATAGTTTTGGGGTTACCTATATTTGATACAATATTTGCCATTTTTAGAAGAATAATTAAAGGCAAGTCATTAAAAGCCGTGTTCAAACCAGACAAGGGACATTTACATCATAGATTAATGGCAAAAGGATATACTCAAAAGCAAGCTGTTCTAATATTATATGGATTAAGTGCAACATTGGGAATGTTTGCGATTATTTTACTTGATAGTGGGTTATGGAAGGCTGTATCATTTGCACTATTAGTGGTTGCAATTTTTGCTGTAGGATATAAAGATATTTTTAAAAAGGAAAGTTTAAAAAGAATGGCAAACCATGATAAAAAGGAGAAACATACAAAAAAAATATTATTTGCAGCGGTTAGCATGGATGTTGGAGGAATTGAGACAGCACTTGTAACATTATTAAATTATCTAGCAAAACAAAAGAAATATGAGATAACACTTGTTTTAGAAAACAAATTGGGAATATTCTTAGATTATATTGACTCTAATATAAAAATTATAGAATATACTCCAAACAATAATAAAATAATACCAATTAGAAAAATTATTAATTTATTTAAACAAATAAAATTTAAAAATAAATATAAAAACAGATATGATTTTTCAGCATCATACGCCACATATTCTAATTCGGGTTCCTTTGTAGCTAGAACAGCTTCAAAAAATTCTGCATTATGGTGCCATATGGATTACTTAACACAATTTAATAATGATGAAGAACAAGTAAGAAAATTTTTTAAACAAAAACATTATAATAAATTTAATAAAATAATATTTGTATCAGAACGTAGTAAACAAACTTTTCTAAAAGTGTTTCCAGAATTAAAAAAATCTGTACTTCACATAAATAACTTTATAGATGGTAAAGGCATAGAAAGTAAATCAAATGAGAAATTAGAGGAAAATATACAAGAACTTAAGGAGCGAGACAATGTAATTTTTTTAAATGTTGGAAGACATGATGAAAGACAAAAAAGGTTAACTAGGCTATTAGAGGCAACTAAAATGCTTAAATTAGATACAAAGGTAAAAAAGTCATTTAAACTAATTCTAATAGGAGACGGTGAAGATACAAATCAATATAAGAAAATAGTAAAGAAATACGGCATAGAAGATGTTGTATGTTTTATGGGAAGAAAAAAAAATCCATATCCTTATTTTAAATTGGCTAATTATGTGATACTTACATCAGATTATGAAGGCTCTCCAGTTGTATTTACAGAAGCAATGATTTTAAATGTTCCAATAATAACAACTGACGTTGCAGGAGCAGAACAACTTAGGGGAAACTATGGAATAATTACTACAAGAGAAGTAAATGATATTTATAAAACGATGAAAAAAGCAATAAACAATCAATTTAAAATAAAAGAAAAATTTGATTATGAAGAATATAATGCAAAAATAAAACAGCAACTTATAAAACTTATAGAAGAAGGGAAAAGATAAGTGAAGATAAGTATAATAGTACCAATTTATAATGTAGAGAAGCAAATAAGTAGATGTATAGAAAGCCTGCTAGAACAAGAGAGCGAAAAATTGCAAATTGAAATAATATTAGTAAATGACGGGACAAAAGACAATTCAGGAGAAATAGCTAAGGAATATGCTAAAAAGAATATGGATAAGATAATCTATTTGGAAAAAGAAAATGGTGGACTTTCTGATGCGAGAAACTTTGGAATTAAATACGCTACAGGAACCTATTTGGCTTTTGTGGATTCGGATGATTATATTAGTGATAATTTGTATTCGAGTCTAATAGATTTTATGAATCAAAAATATGATTTAATTAAAATAAAAGCTACAAAAGTAGATGAAAACGGAAATAAAATAGAAGAAAACTATAGTCCAGAGTTTTATGAGGCTACAGGTGAGGAAGCTTTTGATATTTTATACAAATCAGACAAAATGACTGAAATTGCATGGATATACATATATAGAACGGAGTTTTTTAAAAACAATGGGTTTGAATTTGCAAAAGGATTGTATCATGAAGACTTTGGGTTGATACCATTAATAATTCTTAAGGCTAAGAAGGTGGCTTCTACGAAGATTGGAACATATTTTTATGTTCAAACACAAAATAGCATTACAAGAGGAGATAACTCGAAGAAAATCAAAAGAGCAGAGGATTTATTAAAACATTATGATAATATGATAAAAGAAATTAAAAAATATGACATATCAGAAAAATCAAAGCAAAATATAAAGACATATTTTACAAATTGTATATTGATATATGTAGATAATTTGCAGGGGATAGACAGAAAAAACTTCATAAAGCAAATTAGAAGCAGAAAAATGAAAAAAAATATAAAAGTGAAAAATTTAAAACAGTTAATAAAAAGGATAATCCTAAATATAAGTATAGATTTATATCTGAAATTAAGATAGAAGGAGAAATATATGCCTAAAGTAACAGTTATAGTACCAATATACAATGTAGAAAAATATTTAGCAAGGTGTATAGACTCATTAGTAAATCAAACATTAAATGAAATAGAAATAGTATTGGTTAATGATGGAACAAAAGATAGCTCCGGGAAAATTGCAATGCAATATGCAAAACAATATAAGGAAAAAATAATTTACTTAGAAAAAGAAAATGGTGGTCTTTCTGATGCCAGAAATTATGGTTTAGCATATGCTAAAGGCGAATATATAGCTTTTTTAGACTCAGATGACTATATTGAAAAAGATGCTTACGAAAAAATGTATGAAAAGGCAAAACTAGAAAATGCAGATTACGTAGAATGTGATTTTATATGGGAATACCCTAATAAAAAAAGAAAAGATAAATGTTATCAATATAATAATAAAAAAGAAATGCTTGCTTTTGCGAGAGTAGTAGCATGGAATAAACTAATAAAAAGGGAAATAATAGAAGAAAATAATATACGTTTTCCAAAAGGGTTAAGATATGAGGACATAGAATTTACATATAAGTTAATACCACACTTGAATAAAATATGCTATGTTGACCAATGTTTTATACATTATATACAAAGAAAAAATTCCATAGCAAATGTTCAAAACGAAAAAACAGCAGAAATATTTGAAATACTTGATAATGTAATAAGATATTATAAAGAAAAAAATTTATTTGAAGAATATAGAAATGAATTAGAATATAATTATGCTAGATATTTATTATGTAGTTCATTAAAAAGAATTTGCAAAATAGGTAACAAACAGATAAGAAAAAGATTAATTCAACAAACTTGGAGTAAATTAAATATTGAATTTCCGGAATGGAAAGAAAACAAAATATTGAGAGATGTACATATTAAAAAAAATATATATATGAAAACAATAAATAAATTTACTTACAACATATATACAATTTTTTGGCAGATAATATAATAAAAGGGAATATTTAAATATGAAAGAAAATTATACAGAAAAAAGGATGGTAAATAGAAAAGACAATTATAGATATTTTACAATTGAAAATATTTTATGTGTTTTTATAATTATTTGTCCTATTTTAGATATAGCAAGTTTTTTATTTAGACAATACTTTAATACTAATATATCTATTTCAACATTTATAAGGCCAATTATACCAATAATAGCAGTTATTTATATTTTCTTCAAAGATAAAATCAAAATTCCATTAATTTTTGTGAGCTTTCTATATTTAGCTTATGCCTTGGGACATATATATACATTCAATATAGTGAAAAATGGATGCGCATATGGAACAATGTTAAATGAAATACAATATTTGGTTAATTATACGTTCATGATAATGAATTTATTTATATACATATATGTTTTTGACTATAAAAGCGAAGGAAAAAATTTAAGTATTAGTAAATTAAAAAAATCAGTTCTAACTTCTTTAACAATATACATTATTACAATGTATTTAACATTAATAACGAATACATCTTCATTCACATATGCAGAAGAAAAAATTGGGTACAAAGGATGGTTTGAATCTGGAAACAGTATTGGAACAATAATGGTATTGTCCTTGTTTATTGTAGTACCAACAATTAGAACGGAAAGAAAAAAAATAATTAAGGCGTGGAAAATAATTGTAGTTTTATTGGTTGGCATATATTTATGCGCATTGTTAGGCACCAGAACAGGAATGTTTGGATATATAATAGTCATGATATCATATTTAATACTAGTAGTAATGTACAAACTGATTAAAAATAAAAAGTTAAATAAAAAAAATATAATATTATGCGTGATATGTTTTGTTAATATTGCAATTCTAGTAATAACAATTGGATCGGAAACATTAGAAAGAAGAAAACAACTAAATGAACGAAGACAAGAGATACAAGATGATATGACATCTAAAACAGCACATGTTACAGGTGATATAGTAAAAATTGTGAAAAAAATAAAAAATAATGAAATGGATTCTAAGTATATGTCAAGAGAAATGCAAAATGCATACTTAAAATTATATAATATTGCAAATGAAAAGCAGATTTCAAATACTGATAGAAGGCGTTTACAAATTATATATCATAGTTATCTAATAAAAGAACAAAAGAATATTCTAACAATCATGTTAGGAAATGGATATATGTCACATTTTTATGAGATGACGCTTGAAATGGAAATATTGGCATTCTTATATAACTTTGGATTCATTGGATTTATACTATATTTTGTGCCGTTTTTTAGTATATTAATTTATGGAGTTTATATACTGTTTAAGGAATTTAAAAAAATAGATATTGAATTTATTATGACTTTAGAAGGATTAGGACTTGCAATAGTAATAGCTTTTCTGGCAGGATACACCTTTTTTAATTCTTCAACAATGGTGGTTATAGTTGCATTATGTACAATTATAATAAAAAAAATTAGAAATATAAATATCGATAAAACAGATAGCATAACGACAAACTATATAATAAAAAATATAAGGAAGGAAAAGGCTTTATGGACAAAATAATATTTGGAATAACAGGACTTACCATGGGAGGAGCAGAAAGAGTGCTGATAGATACAGCTAATGCATTAGTTGATAAATATGACATAACGATTTTTACCATATATTCAAAAGGAGAACTTGAAAAAGAGCTAAAATCAAATATTCAGCTAATAAGCTTATATGATTTCAAGTATTCAGAAATGTCAAAAATAAAAAAAATCCTTATGCCACTAAAAGTATTAATGACTAGAAAAAGAATTTATAAAAAATATGTTGAAAAAGATGATTATATAGCACAAATAGCTTTTTTAGAAGGCGCAATTACAAGAATATTTAGTACAAAAGGTAAAACTAAAAAAATAGCATGGATACATAATGATATAACGAATGTATTTGGAAAAAGTTTAAAAGCAAAGATAAAGAAAAAGTTTGATAAGAAAATATATGAAAAATATGATACTCTAGTTTTTGTGAGCAAAGATAATCTGGATAAATTTAATGGTATGTACAGTAATATGAAGCTACCATATGAAACAGTAATACACAATTATATTGATCCAGATAGAATTTTAAAATTAGCAAATTTAAATAAAGAGGCAAATCAGCTAATAAACAAAGGAGAATTGAATATAGTTCAAATCTCAAGATTAGTTGAGCAAAAAGCAATTGAAAGGTTAATAAAAGTTCATACTAAGCTTATAAAAAAGGGATATGAACACCATATATATATAATAGGTGATGGACCACTGAAAGGAAAATTAGAAAGACAAATAATGGAAAATGGAGTAAGACAATCATTTACATTATTGGGAGCAAAACAAAATCCTTATCCATTTATGAAAATTGCCAATGCCATAAGTCTGTTTTCTTATTTTGAAGGATATCCAATGGTAATTGAAGAAGCAAAAATCTTAAGAAAATACATACTAACAACAGACACTGCTGCAAGAGAGGTCCTTATAAATTATCCTAATTGTATGGTAGTTCCAAATGATGAAGATGGTATAGAAAAAGCAATAAGAACTATAATAAAAGGCAATATAGAAAAAAGTAATAAGAGTAATGATTATAAATATTCAAATGATGAAGCGATAAACAAAATAGTAAAAATAATAGAAAAATTAAAAGAACAAGTTAATAAAAAAGAAAATAACAACCAAAGCTTAACCATGATAATAAATGAAATGGTTTCATTAGAAAATGTTTTCAACGTAGCATCAAATATGGGGCTTGCTTACAATAATGATAACATCAAAACAATCAAGGATTAGGGGGATATCTATGAGAAGGAGAGTTAATACAAATAAAGTAAAAACCAGTGCTTTGTTTTTAGTTTGTGTTTGTATTTTATTCCTTTTTTTTATTATGCGCTTATGTTATCTATGTCTTGCTAACTTTAGCATGGGAGATGTAACCATTAAAGAATTCATCAAAAATAGAAATACATCAAGAGAAATTATTATGCCATCAAGAGGAGGAATATATGATAATAAAGGTGAAATACTTGCTCAAGACGTAGCTAGCTATACAGTAATTGCCTACTTAAGTGAAAAAAGAAGCGAAGGCAGTAGCAAACCAATGCACGTTGTTGATAAAGAAAAAACAGCCAAAAGTCTAGCCCCTCTTATTAACATGGAAAAAGACACCATCTTAGCCTTATTAAATAAAGAAGGCGTATATCAAGTAGAACTTGGACCTGGTGGAAGAAATCTAAGTGAATTAGATAAAGATAAAATAGAAAAACTAGAACTACCTGGAATAGATTTTATTAAAAGTTATAAAAGATATTACCCTAATGGAGACTATGCTTCTTATACCTTAGGCTATACAGTGAAAAAGAAAGATAGTAACAACTTAGAATTTCAAGTAGGAGAACTTGGTATAGAAGGGTATTACGATGAAGTTTTAAAAGGAAAAACAGGATATGTTGAATATGAAAAAGATAAATACGGTTATAAAATACCAAATGGTCGTGAATATAAAATAGATGCTCATGACGGAGATAATATCTACCTAACAATAGATAGCAACATCCAATTATTTGTAGAAAGTGCGGTCAAAAACATACAAGCTACTTCCTCAGCCGAATGGGCTTTGATGATCGTGGCTGATGCTAAAACTGGAGCCATCCTAGCAAATTCTTCGACTCCTTCATTTGATCCCAACCTAAGAAATATGACTTCTTACTTAGATCCCTTCGTTGCTAACACCTATGAACCAGGCTCTACAATGAAAATATTTACCTACATGTGTGCTATTGAAAGTGGAAATTATAAAGGAGACACCACCTACTTATCAGGAAGCAAAAGTTTTACTGATATGAAAACTAATAAAGTATCTATCATTAAAGACTGGAATAAAAAAGGATGGGGCGTCATTACATACGACCAAGGCTTTGCACTTTCTTCCAATACAGCAATTGCCGACATCCTAGAAACAACAATAAATAAAGACAACCTAAAAAGTTGCTTCACCAAGTATGGATTTGGCCAAAAAACAGGTTACACCATAAAAGGCGAACTAGCAGGGACAATAGAATTTAATTATCCCATCGAAGTTGCCACGGCAGGATATGGACAAGGCATCACCACAACCCCAATGCAACATATTCAAGCTCTAACTTCCTTAGCCAACGGAGGTAAAATGT
>OMCP01000629.1_pt1 | contig 11441 bp, 9 predicted proteins | sample 1646051 | NCBI WGS metagenome assembly OMCP01 (sample SAMEA103958146, study PRJEB25191) | human gut metagenome
TGCGTGAAGCACTCCGGGTCGATGAGCTTCTCGGCATACAGCTTGTGCAGCCAGTCCAGACCATCGCGGTAGCCCTGCTGGGTGGCGGCACAGATGACTTTCCGGTCGTTGGTAACGGCAATATGACGGTCCTTGTCAGCGTCGCCGTAGCCTTCGCCAAAGCCATTGATGAGGATGCTGGGGTCCTGATCGCCGTTGTTGACGATGCAGGACATGGGGATGATGTCGCCGTCAATGCCATACTCTGCCTTGATGGAAGCGGCGTTATCACGGAATGCCATCAGCACCTGCTCAAACTCGTCCACCGTGGTGGGCATCGACAGACCGAGGAAGTTCAGCCACTTGGTATTGATGAAGCTCATGTTGCCAATGGTCTGGATGGCGGTCTTTTCTGCGCCGAGCTGCTCGATCCAGGGCAGTGCCCAGATGTGGCCATCGCTGTCGGTGCACATGGTGCGGTACTCCGGGTACTGCTCAAAGACCTTCTGGAGATAAGGCATATTGTTGTCAATGTAGTCTTCCAGATTAAGGATGACACCCTGATCTGCGTAGCGCAGCAGATTGCTGTCGGTAAAATCAGCAGTAAAAACAAAATCCGTCAGGGTGTTGGGGTTGGACATATTCAGGGTGATCTTATCGCTCCACTGGTCGGACTGGATGGCGGTCCAGTCGATGTGCACATTGGTCTGCTCTTCCAGACGCTTGAAGATGGTGCGGTTGTTCGGCTCGGGTTCGCTGCCCACAGGGAAGCTGGTCATACCGGTAAAGGTGACCTTTTCGGACAGCGGAAATGTAACGGCACCAGTCACATCCACAGCTGCGGCAGCAGAATTGTTGCTGCCGGTGGATTTGCCGCCGCCACAGGCAGACAGAGCAGCAGCAGAGCCCGCCAGAGCGCAGACCTTGAGGAAGTTGCGGCGAGAGATCAGCTTTTTCATGGTATTTTCTCCTTTTTCATGTTTCTTTTTTCGTGTAACAGATGAGCGTACCGGCTCATAAAATTCTGGAATATCCTCAGCCTTTAATGGAACCAGCCATGATGCCGGCATCAAAATACTTCTGGAAGAAGGGATACATCACCAGCAGCGGCAGACTGGAAATAATAATGGTTGCATATTTGAGCAGCTCTGCCATCTTCGCACGTTCGGCAGTACTTTGGATATCTGCGATCATGCCGGATTCCGGCTGGCTCTGGATCAGGATGGAACGCAGCACCAGCTGCAGCGGCTGCTTCGATGCGCTGTTCAGGTAGATCATGGCGTCAAAGTAGCTGTTCCACATTGCCACGAACTGCCACAGGGCCAGAACTGCCACCACCGGCATACAGACGGGCAGCAGGATCTTGAAGAAGTAAAGCATCTCGCTGGCTCCATCCACATCCGCAGCTTCGCGCAGCTCACGCGGGATGCCTTGATAATAGGTACGGGCAATGATCATGTTCCACACGCTGAATGCTCCCGGCAGAATGACCGCCCACATGGAATCCAGCAGACCCAGATTGTTGATGAGCAGGTAGGTGGGGATCAGACCGCCGCTGAAAAACATCGTGATCACAAACAAGGTGTTGAAGATCTTTTTGCCTTTGAAGTCCGGCAGCGACATGGGATAAGCGGCAAGCATCGTCACAGCTACCGAGATGATGGTGAAGATGATCGAGTAAAGTACTGCGTTCCTGAAGCCGACCCAGATCTGCTTGTCCGAAACGACACGCTGGTAAGCATCCAGACTCCACTTGCTGAAATCAAAGGAGATGCCCTTGTTTTGCAGAGTGACCGGGTCCATAAAGGAGGCGATGACGATGTAGATCATCGGAACGATGATCGCCAGCAGGAACAAGCCCAGAAGTGCGTAGCCGCAGTACAGGATGATCTTATCTTGTCTGGTGTAGAGGGCCATTTTTGATTTTTTCTGTTTTGCCATGGTAAACCCCTCCTTACAAGCCCTTGCCATCGTTCATTTTGGCAACGACCTTGTTCACTGCGATCAGCAGGATGACGTTGACAATGGTGTTGAACAGACCGACTGCCGTGGAAAAGCTGTAATCGCCGTCCAACAGGCCCTTTTTATAAACGTACGTTGCAATGATCTCGGCAGTGTTCAGGTTCAGGTCAGTTTGCAGGGCATAGGCTTTTTCAAAACCGATGCTCATGATGTTGCCTGCCTGCAGGATGAACTGAATAACGACCATATCCTTAATGGCGGGCCACTCCACCGTCATGATCTGCTGGATCAGGTTTGCGCCGTCGATCATCGCAGCTTCCTTCAGATCTTTGCTGGCGTTAGAAAGGGATGCGGTGTACATGATGGATGCCCAGCCGGCACCCTGCCAGATGCCGCTGATGATGTAGATGGGGCGGAACGCTTCCGGCAGCGTCATGAAGTTGATGCTGGTGTGAAGCAGGCCGTTCACCGGACCGGTGACACTCAGCAGCACCCGGACGATACCGCACAGCACGATGACCGAGATGAAGTTGGGCATATACAGCACCAGCTGCACCTTCTGCTTGATCTTCTTGCTCTCGATACGGTTGAGCAGGAATGCCAGCAGGATGGGGATCGGGAAGCCCCACAGCAGACCGTAGACGCTCAGCTTCAGGGTGTTGATCAGATAACGCTGGAAGTCCGGCGAGGACATGAAGCGGGTAAAGTTTTTGAAGCCTACCCACTCGCTGCCCCAGATGCCCTTGAAGGGATTGTACTTCTGGAACGCGATCAGCACACCGCCCATGGGAGCGTACTTGAACACCAGCGTCAGCACCACGGCAGGCAGCAGGAACAACAGGTAAAGCTGCCAATGCCGTTTGATGTAGACCCATGTGTTGTGCAGCTTGCGTTCTGCTGTCAGCACAGCCGTTTCCGGCGAGGCCGTCTTTGCTTTCATGAATCATTCTCCTCCTTTTTGATTTGCTTGCCGCTTGATTTGCGTTTTACATTTGCACCTTTGAATTTTACGTTTTTCACTTTGATTGTGCAAATGTAAAACTCTGTAATTCATTTATATCACGCAAGCAAGCGAATGTCAACGATAATTCATGGTATATATCAAAAAATACTGTGGATTTGTACAGATGCACAAATTCGAAAGTGCGTAAATATGCAAAATGATGATTTGCATTTTTACATTTGACTAATTTGTGCATTTGCACTATACTGGAGTCACAAAGAATAAGATCCGTCACCAGACTTTATCTATAAAAGAAAGAACATCCGCTCCTATGTTATAAAGAAAGAGGATGACTTATGGCAACCAAGGTCACCATTCAGGATATTGCAAGCGAACTGCAGCTTTCCCGCAACACAGTTTCAAAGGCCATCAACAACACCGGTGTGCTGGCAGATGCCACACGGGAGAAGATCCTGCGCAAAGCCGCCGAAATGGGCTATAAGCAGTTTGCCTATCTGCCGCTGTTTCAGGAAGACGCTGCAAAAACAGCAGGGCCTTTCATTCTGCCGAGTGACAAACGGGAGATCGCCATGCTGACGACCCGGTTTCTGAACAACTCTCACTTTTCCTCCATGATGCTGGATCGTTTCCAGTCGGAAATCGACCATCTGCACAGCGGCATGACCATTCATCGCATTTCTCCCATAGAGCTGAAAGAGAAAAAACTTCCATCTTCTCTCAACATCCAGCACACAGCCGGCATCATCTGTTTTGAAGTATTCGACTATGACTACGCACAGATGCTGTGCGATCTGGATGTTCCGCTGCTGTTTGTAGACACCCCTGTGATGGATATGCGTCCTCCTCTTAAAGCTGACCGCCTTTATATGGAAAACCGCATTGAGATCCAGAATGCGGTGGCCCACATGGTCCAGCGCGGCAAAAAACGCATCAGCTTTGCGGGGGATAAAAACCACTGTCAGTCCTTCTTTGAGCGTTATATGGCTTATAAGGATGCAGTGGAGCACTTTGGTCTGACAGAAGGCCTGAGCACCTGTGCGATGCCATCTGGACAGCAGAACTATCCGGTATCCCTGTACGAAACCATACGTCGGTTCAAAACGATGCCGGATGCCTTTGTCTGCGCCAATGACTTTGTTGCCATGGATCTGGTCAAGGCATTGAATGAGCTGGGGTATTCGGTTCCCGATGATATCTGGGTCTGCGGCTTCGATGACAGTCAGGAGGCTTCCTACTTTGTCCCCCGTCTGACTTCGATCCATATCCATGGACAGATCATGGGCTACACCGCTGCCAATCTGCTTATGACCCGCATCGAAGAGCCATCGCTGAACTATCGCACCGTCTATACGGAAACCAACCTGATCCTGCGCGAATCCACAGGAGATTGAGCGAAAGGAGAACCCCCATGCGTGACCTGTGCAATACGGACAAGCCGCTGTTTGCTGTGCTGACGAAATTGACTTACAGTGCTTATCTGAACATCTTATGGCTCGTGTGCAGCCTGCCCATCGTTACCATAGGGGCTTCTACGACCGCATTGTTCTACGTCACGCTCAAAATGGCGGAAGATCGGGACGATGGTCTGACCCGGATGTTTTTTAAGGCGTTCCGGGAAAATTTTAAGCCTGCCACAAAACTCTGGCTTATCCTGCTGGCAGTCGGCAGTTTCCTGGCTGCGGATGGCTTTGTGCTGCGCCGAATGTGGAGCGAAAACATTTTCTGGACGCTGCTCACTGCAGTGCTTATTGGTGCGGCAGTTCTGTACGGCATCGTTCTGCTGTATGCCTTTCCTCTGCTGGCACGGTTTGAAAACACCACCTTCGGCATCCTGAAAACGGCGTTTCTCGTGGGTGTCCGGTATCTGTTTTGCACCCTGCTGATGGCGGCGATCTATGGCATCATGGGGTACGTCATAGTGTTTGTGTTCACGCCTGCATTCCTGCTGGGCATGGGCTTCTGCGCCATGCTCTGCTCCTTTCTGATGCTTCGGATCCTCTATCTGATCGGTGGAGACCCTGATGCAGTACACGAGGAATACGACCATGACAAAAACTGACCGGGATACGCTCCGCTCCCTCCATGGGCGCAAAAAGTGGGAGCACATCTGGGCATATTACAAGCTGCCCATTGCGATCGTGCTCATCGTCGTCTATATCCTCGGGTATGCAGCCTACCGTCATGTGACGAAAAAAGAGGATGTGCTTTACCTTGGTCTGGTAAATATCACTGCCGGGTCTGATCTGACGGAACAGCTTACCACCGGCTTTGCCGAGGCGCAGGGTCTGACCAAAAAGCAACAGGTCGATCTGCTGTCCGGCTTGCTGCTCAGCGAAAGCGAACGCGCAGAGGAGCAGTATGTATATGCTTCGGAGATGAAGCTGCTGGGTGCAGTCAGTGCCCAGCGGTTAGATGTTGTTCTGATGGACGAATATGCACGGGATCGACTGTTGGCAGATGATTATTTTCTCGATCTGCGGACACTGGATGCGTCTTTCCATGCACTGTCGGGTTTGAACGCCGGTGGGACCGTGCTGGATATTTCGGACACGCCGTTTGTCAGGCAGGCAGGTTTTTCTGGCAAGGTCTATCTTGGGGTAGTGCAGAATGCACCGCACCCGGAGCGTGCAGCCGCTTACATTCATTATCTGTTCCAGCGGTGATCGTTGGGTTTCACATCAAGAATAAGGAGAATTATCATGGACATTGTAACGATTGGTGAAGTTTTGATCGACCTGACCCAGACCGGCAAGGATGAGCGCGGCATCCCTCAGTTTGCCGCAAACCCCGGCGGTGCTCCGGCCAATCTGGCGGTGGCAGCCGCCCGGCTGGGCGCACAGACTGCCTTTATCGGCAAGGTGGGTGCAGATGCCTTTGGCCGCTACCTGAAAGAGGTTCTGGCAGAGAACAAGGTGGACGTTTCCGGCATGGCGGTGGATGCAGACCACCCCACCACCATGGCGGTGGTCTCGGTGGATGCTACCGGCGAGCGGGATTTCAGCTTCTACCGCAGCGCCAACGCTGACGTGATGCTGAGCAAAGAGGACATTTCGGAGGGCGCTCTGAAAGCTGCCAAAATCGTCCACTTCGGTTCTGTCAGCCTGACCGCGGACCCTTCCCGCACCGCTACGCTGGATGCCGCCACCCGTGCCAAAAAGATGGGTGCTGTCATTACTTATGACCCGAACTACCGTGCCAACCTTTGGAAGAACAAAGAGGAAGCCATTGCCCAGATGAAAGCTCCCCTGCCACTGGTGGATATTCTGAAAGTGTCCGATGAAGAGCTGCCTCTGCTCACCGGCACCACTGATTGCGAAAGCGGCACAGCACAGCTGGCACAGAATGGCATCCGGCTGATTTTCGTCACCTTGGGTGCAAATGGCGTGTTCTACCGCTTTGGGGACAAGACCGGCCATGTGGCTGGCGTTCCCTGCAAGGTAGGCGACACCAACGGCGCAGGCGACACCTTCTTTGGGGCTGCCCTGTCCAAGCTCTGCAAGGAGGAGTTGGACACCCTGACGGTGGACAAGCTGGAAGGCATTCTGGCTTTTGCCAACAAAGCGGCCAGCATTACCACCAGCCGCCACGGCGCTATCCCCGCCATGCCCACCCTTGCAGAAGTGGAGGGCTGAACCATGGCAGTGAAACAGGAATTTGCGTCCCGGTTTGCCAAGCACAAGGACGAGCTGGAATGGCTGTTCATGGAACTGTACCACAACCGGGAAGGGCTGGAGGTTCTGGAGCGGGAGATGGCAGAAGCCTACAACGCCCGCAGCGCCGAGCTGAAAGCACTGGACAAGGCACGCTCTGCCGACCCGGACTGGTACAAGCGTGGCAATATGTTCGGCATGACCATGTACACCGACCTCTTTGCCGGGAACTTGAAAGAGCTGGCAAAGAAGCTGCCCTACCTCAAGGAGCAGAAGCTGACCTATCTGCACCTGATGCCCCTGCTGCAGATGCCCCATCCCCACAACGATGGCGGCTATGCGGTGGAGGATTTCGACACCGTAGACCCTGCCCTTGGCACCAACAAGGATCTGGAAGATCTGACTCGTGAACTGCGCAAGGCGGGCATCAGCCTGTGTCTGGATTTTGTCATGAACCACACCGCCAGCACCCACCGCTGGGCCATGGCGGCAAAGGCGGGCGACCCGTGGTTTCAGGCCTATTACCACCTCTATGACGACCGCACCATCCCCGACCAGTACGAGCAGACTGTGCCCCAGGTGTTCCCCAACACCGCGCCCGGCAACTTTACATGGTGTGAGGAGATGCACAAGTGGGTGCTGACTACCTTCCACGACTACCAGTGGGACCTGAACTACGCAAACCCGGCGGTGTTCGTGGACATGACCAAGAGCATCCTGCATCTGGCAAATCTCGGCGTAGAGGTGTTCCGCATTGACGCCGTGCCCTACATCTGGAAGCAGCTGGGCACCACCTGCCGCAATCTGCCGCAGGTACACACCATCGTGCGGATGCTCCGCATGGTGCTGGAATGTGTCTGCCCGGCGGTCATCCTCAAGGGCGAGGTGGTCATGGCTCCCAAGGAGCTGGCAGCGTACTTCGGCACCCCGGAAAAACCGGAATGCCACATGCTCTACAACGTATCCACCATGGTCAACCTGTGGGGTGCCCTTGCCAGCCGGGACACCCGGCTGCTGAAAGCCCAGCTGGATGCCCTCCACGCCCTGCCGGACAACTGCTGGTTCGTGAACTATCTGCGCTGCCACGATGATATTGGCTGGGGTCTGGACGAGGCGGTGGAAAACCGGCTGGGCATGGACCCGCAGAAGCACAAGGAATATCTGTACCACTTCTACGAGGGCAATTTCCCCGGCAGCTGGGCAAAGGGCGAGCTGTACAATTACGACCCCGCCACCGGCGATGCCCGCAGCTGCGGCACCACCGCCAGCCTGTGCGGTATCGAACAGGCACTTGAGAAAAACGATAAAATTGCGCTGGATTATGCCGTGAAGCGCGACCTGCTGCTGCACACTGCTATGGCATTCTTGCAGGGCTTCCCCATGCTGAACTGCGGGGACGAGATCGCCCAGCGCAACGGCTGGGACTACAAAAACGACCCTGACCGTGTGGAGGACAGCCGCAATCTGCACCGCAGTAAATTCAACTGGGAGGACGCCAAGCAGCGCACCCAAAAAGGCACGCTGCAAAACAAGTTGTGGCAGGGCATGGAGCAGCTGCGCCAAATGCGGGCAGACCCCTGCTTTGCCCCGGATGCGTGGGTGACCACATGGGACAGCCACAACCCCGGCGTGTTGGCACTGGTACGCAAGCGCGGCGAGGAAACGCTGGTGGGACTGTTCAACTTTACCGAGTACCCGGCAGGAGCCGGTCTGGACGCTCTGGGCGGCAAGTATCACACCCCGGAGGGCGCTTCCGTCTGGCTGGCGGATGTGGAACTGAAGCCCTATCAGGCGCTGCTGGTAAAAAATAAATAAGTAAAACGAGCCATCCGGCCAATGCCGTTAAGTTAAGCGGCTAATAAAAAATGGACCTCATCAAAAAGCGCCCCGGCTCCCTCGTGCAGTGAGGGAGCCGGGGCGCTTTCTTGCGCGATACGGTCTTTCTTACTTCCGTGCTATCATCTCGGTATAGGCCAGCACCAGCGGGCCGACGCCCTTTGCGTCGTTGCAGACCACCGGCTCACTGAAATAGTAAGCCAGCGAGCCGTCGCGGTGGTCCTTGCCGCCGAGGCCGGCCACGAGGCAGATGCCGTCCAGCTGCAGGCTGCCGTCCGGGTTCTTGGAGAGGTACTTGTCACAGGTGCCGTAGAAAGCTTTCTCGGCCCATGCGGCCATCCGCTTGGGCAGGTAGCCGAGACGCACGCCCTTGAGCACGGCGTAGGCGAAGAGGGCCGTGCCGCTGGTCTCGAGGTAGTTGCCCTCGACGCCGGGGTGGTCCATCACCTGCCAGAACATGCCGGTCTCCTCGTCCTGGAACTTGTGCACGTCCTCAATGGTCTGCTTCAACATGGCCATGATGCCGCGGTACTCGTTGTACAGCTGCTCGTCCATCCGCTCCAGCACGTCCACCATGGCCACCATGAACCAGCCCATGGCCCGCAGCCAGAAGTTGGGGCTGCAGCCGGTGACGGGGTCGGCCCAGTACATCTGGCGGCTCTCGTCGTAGCCGTGGTAGTACAGGCCGGTCTTCTCGTCCCGCATGTGCTTCTTGATGTTCATGAACTGCTTGTAGCTGTCAATGCAGCCCTGCATCTTGTTGTAGCGGGTCTCGTACTCCATATAGAAGGGCTGGGCCATGTAGGTGCCGTCCAGCCAGACCTGCCACGGATAAATGTCCTTGTGCCAGAAGTTGCCCTCCCTGGTGCGGGGCTGGGTGAGCAGCTGGCTGCGGATGGTGTCGATGGCCTTGCGGTACTTCTCGTCGCCGAAGATGTCGTAGAGGATGAACAGGTTTTTGCCCTGATTCACGTTGTCGAGGTTGTACTCCTTCGGGTCGTAGGTCTTGATGGAGCCGTCTTCCTGCACGAACCAGTCGATGAAATCCTTGGAAAATTTCAGATACTTTTCGTCGCCGGTAGTCTTATACAGGCTCAGGCAGGCGGTGATCATGCAGCCGTCGATGTAGTTCCACTTGTTGGGCTTGCCGCTGCGGACCTTCTCGATGTTCCACATGGGGGCCTCGGCGCTGGAATTGGCGATGAGGTAGTCCACATAATCGCCCAGCATGGACAGGATCTCTTCATGGGTCATGGCATTAGTCCTCCTCAAAATGGCCGACGTTGACAAAGTGCAGGCGCTCGCCCTCGTAGCCCTCGATCTTCACGTTGTGCAGGTCGATCTCCTTGACGTTTTCGGCGTAGATGGCCAGCTTCTTGACCAGCGGGCGGTTGTCGGCCATGGCAGCCTGACCCTCCTTTGCGTCGGGGTCAAAGGTGATGGTGACGTTCTTCATGGAGACGCCCTCGATGGGCTGCTCGGGCAGGCCGTCAAAGTAGCAGCCCGCAAACTGTGCATCGGTGGCCACGATGTCTTCCATGGTCAGGGTGCCGAGCTTCGGGGTGTATTCGTCCACGGGCAGAGCCTCGCGGCACTGGACATAGGGGCTGTGGCCGTCCGGGTCGCAGAAGTAGAACATATTGATGACGAAGGGAGCCTTGACGCCCCGCATCTCCACGTTGCGGAACACCAGACCGTCGATGACGGCGGTGTTGCCGCGGCCGCGGCGGGTCTTGACGCGGAGGCCGCGGTCGGTGTGGTCCATGAGGCACTGGGTGACCACCATGTCCTTGACGCCGCCGCTCATCTCGCTGCCGATGACGATGCCGCCGTGGCCCTTGTCCAGCAGGCAGTTGCGGATGACGGTGTGCTCGCAGCTCTTCTTGAGCTTCATGCCGAGGAAGACCTTGCTGGCCTTCATGGCGATGCAGTCGTCGCCCACATGGATGTTCACGCCGATGATGCGGATGTACTCGCAGCTTTCGGGGTCGATGCCGTCGGTGTTGGGGGCGTTGTAGGGGTTGTTGATGTTGAAGTTGAGCAGGTCGAGGTGCTTGACAAAGATGGGGTGGATGGTCCAGGAGTAGCTGTTCTGCACCGTGATGCCGTGCAGGCAGACGTTCTCGCTGTCCACCGCAGCCACGGCACGGGGACGCCATGCGATGCGCTTGACCTTGGGGTTCACCCACCAGTCGCCGTTCTGGGCGTCGCAGTCCAGTGTGCCTTCGCCGGTGACGACGACGTCATGCACCTGGGTGATGTTCAGCAGGCCCGCAAAGCTGTTCAGCGGGTTGCCCTCCCAGCCGGTGAGGTAGTATTCGTCCACTTCGTTCTCGCTGGGGATGACGCCGGGCAGGATGGGGTAGTGGGTGCGGTCATTGTCGCCCAGCAGCACAGCGCCCTTCTCGAGGTAGAGGGTGGTGCAGCTCTTCATGAAGAGGCTGGCGGTGCGGTAGCGGCCAGCGGGGACATATACCGTGCCGCCCCTGGGGCAGGTGGAAAGAGCAGCCTGCAGCCTGCCGGTGTTGTCGGTCTCGCCGTCGGCCACCAGGCCGTAGCGGGATGCATCCACAAAGAAGCTCTCGGCCTCGGTGACAAAGGTCAGGCTCAGGGTCTCGCCCTCGGCCTGCACGCCCACGGTGTACTCGGTACCGGGCAGCAGGGAGAACAGGGAGAACACATTGGTATTGCATGCTTTGTAGACAGTCTTGCCGTTCAGAGTAACGACGAACGGGTGGGCCGGGCGGAAGCACAGGCCGTTTTCCAGCTCGAACACGGCACTGCGGGTCATGGAACGGATAAGGGACAGGTTCATGAGAAAACCTCCTGATAAATGGTTTTGGCTTGCCCGCACCGGGCGGGCATGGTATGATAAAAAGAAAAGCGGGTGTGCGCGGAGGACGTTAAAGAATGAAGGCAGAACAGGAAAAGATCAGTGCAAAGGTCCGGGCAGTGTCGATGCACCTGAACGGCGGCAAGCTGCAGCTGCCCGCCGAAGAGGAGAGCTGCTACGTTGTGCTGGTGGCAGAGAGCGGCTGTACCCTGCAGTA
>OMCP01000674.1_pt1 | contig 10925 bp, 9 predicted proteins | sample 1646051 | NCBI WGS metagenome assembly OMCP01 (sample SAMEA103958146, study PRJEB25191) | human gut metagenome
ATGACTGATATCTTCCTTCTTCTATAGCCTCTCTGATGTCTTTCATCATATTATTATAAAAATACAAATTATGCAAGACGCAAAATCTCATACCGAGCATTTCATTTGCCTTGAGCAGGTGTCTGATGTACGCTCTGCTATAGTGCTGGCATGCAGGGCATCCGCAGCCCTCCTCTATAGGTCTGTCGTCTGTCTCAAATCTCGCATTCTTGAGATTCATCTTGCCATGCTTCGTGTACACATGGGCGTGTCGTCCATTTCTGGATGGATATACGCAATCGAAGAAATCAACACCTCTGTCGACCGCCTCAAGTATATTTGCAGGGGTTCCAACACCCATGAGGTATGTCGGTCTGTCCTCAGGCAGATACGGAACGGTCACATCGAGTATGTGGTACATCTGCTCTGCTGTCTCTCCTACTGCAAGTCCTCCTATGGCATATCCCGGAAGATCAAGCTCGCTGATTCTCTTGGCGTGATCTATTCTGATATCCTCGTATATGGCACCCTGATTGATTCCAAACAATAGCTGATTCTTGTTGATCGTATCCGGCAGACTGTTAAGTCTCTCCATCTCATTCTTACATCTGACAAGCCATCTGGCTGTTCTCGCAACAGAATTCTCCACGTACTGTCTGTCAGCCAGTGCAGGGGCACACTCGTCAAATGCCATGGCTATTGTAGATGCCAGATTCGACTGTATCTGCATGCTCTCCTCAGGTCCCATGAATATCTTGCGTCCATCGACATGGGAATTAAAGGTTACGCCCTCCTCCTTGATCTTCCTGAGTCCCGCCAGGGAGAATACCTGGAATCCGCCTGAATCAGTGAGTATCGGTCTGTCCCAGTACATAAACTTATGTAAACCGCCCATCTGCTTGACTATCTTATCCCCAGGTCTCACATGGAGATGATATGTATTTGACAGCTCGATCTGACATCCTATGTCCTTGAGATCCGTTGTTGCCACAGCTCCCTTTATGGCTGCTGCCGTTCCAACATTCATGAACAGAGGTGTCTGCACTGTTCCGTGAACAGTCTGAAATTCAGCTCTCTTTGCCCTTCCATCCTTACAAAGTATTTTGTACATTGTTATGTAAACCTTTCTTTTTCATTTTTCCGAATCTTACGCTATACTTAAGCGTACTCTTTATAATGCACCATTTAAAGTATATTTGCAAGCAAATTTACAATCCACAGGCATTTACCGCCGAACTTGACCGCATACCGGATGAATACGAGGACTTCCGATACAATGCAGGCAGATTACAATTTTGACAGCCACATATCTTACATACAAAACGGCACCTGTAATTTCACTTACAGGTGCCGTTATATCAATCTATAGGCTTTCAGTTCTGTTAGCTCCGTGCTAAATCACCACTGAATTATCTGACTTATCACTGCTTCTCCTTCAGCGTAGCTGTAGCAGTCTGCTTCTCGTAGTTACCATTGTTGTTTCTGTAGTATACGATAGTTACCTTATCGCCAGGATTGCAGGCCACGATCTTGTCATGGAATGTCTCCATATCTGCTATGTCCTCACCGTCAAGGCTGCAAATGATATCTCCTGACTGGAGTCCACACTCCTCTGCTGCTGAACCCTGCTCAACTGATGAGATATATACACCCTCAGGCATGTTCAGGAGCTGTGCGTACTGGCTTGTGATGGTCTGGGCAGATATACCGAGGTAAGCCTGTCCTGATGTTGTTCCATCATTTGACACATTCTTGCCTGCTATCAGATCATTGATTATATCCTGTACATCTGATATAGGAAGTGCATAGCCCATACCCTCAACGCTTGTATCTGAATACTTGGCTGTGTTGATACCGATCAGCTCGCCCTGCATGTTGACAAGGGCACCACCACTGTTACCAGGGTTGATGGCTGCATCTGTCTGAAGTACCTTTACTGTCTCATCTGAAGCACTTATCTCTCTGTTAAGTGCGCTTATATATCCAACTGTAACTGACTGTCCATATCCAAGTGCATTTCCGATTGCCACGCACGGATCACCAACTGCAAGATCATCCGATGAACCTACCTGAATCTCCTTTATCTCATTCAAAGTGTCATCCGATATGTCCGAAAGCTTAACTGTGACAACTGCTATATCATTGTTCTCAACGTATCCCTTTACCACCGCATCTGCACTCTTGTCATCGACAAATGTAACTGACAGTGACTTAGCATTCTGTACCACATGATAATTAGTTGCAAGATACAGGTACTGGTCATCCTTGCCGATGATGATACCTGAACCGGCTCCTGTTGACTCCTGCTGATATGAATTGAACCAGTAATCATATGTTGTTACGTATGTTCCTGTGATCGATACGATGGAAGGCATAACCTTCTTGGCAACCGTTGACACATCGTACACTGTACTTGTCGTGTCTGATGATGCCTGCTTGAGCTGTGGTGCATTGTTCTCTGTTGAACCCTCAGCACTCTGCTCTGTTGTGGTCTGCGAATCTTTGTCGAGAAGCTTATCCGATCCATATCTGACCCCCTGGAATACAACGCCTGCCACAAGTCCGAATACAACAGCCGCTGCAACCACACCTGCTGCCTTCTTGCCAAATCCGCTCTTCCTGTTCTTTGGCTTCTTATCTTTTGCCTTCTTCTGTCTCATATTGTTATCTGAAGGCTTTCCTGTTCCCATATTGTTCATTGGATTGCCTGCCTGATTCTGATAGCCCTGATTCATTCTCTGGCTGTCATACCATGCTTCCATGCCATTTACATTTCTCTGAAAACCTGAATATGAAGCGTTCTGTGTACCGACTGTTTGAGCATTCTGCGATGAACTCTGTGCGCCGGCAGTCTGAGCGTTCTGTGCTGAGCCATGTACACCGGCTGTCTGATTGTTCTGCGCTGACTGTGCGCCCTGAACATTCTGTGTCTGCTGTGAAGCATTTGTTGAAGGTCTGTCAAATCTTGAATCTCCTCTATTGTTCATATAGCTGTAATGATACAGACCATCCTGCTGTGGTGCCTGACCACTATTTCCATTCATCTGGTTCTTGTTTTCCTGTTCCATCTCTATCATCCTTTCGCATCTTTATTATCTTAATTCCTGTAATCGGTACCTTTCTCTTTCTTACAGTTGTTACTATACGCAGTAAATGTGTCATATTTGTGTCTTTATTGTTTTAATTCTGTGCACAAATGTTATATACTAGTCAGGTACGATCTCAAATAACCCTTATGGAGGATAATATATGTTTAGAGTATGGGGAAAACTTATAAAAGATAACCACCTCATGAAGGATACCGTGATATGCATATCCGACTACGAGATGACGCGTACCCACAAGGTATACAAGGCCCTTGAGGATATGTGCTACGAGTTTGACCTGGCAAAGCCGGTGTGGCTTAAGAAGAATAAGGATGAGTTTATCCACCACGCCAGAACCAGATTCACAGCGGATAACTTTGTGGAGGATATAGATTTTGACTACCTTGATTTTCAGGTAATAGAGGAGGAATACTAGATGTTTTCTGTCTCTTCAGTGAGCAAAAGCTACGGCAAAAATAAAGTTCTGACAGATGTGTCACTGTCCGTATCCCCAGGTGAATGCATCGCCCTTCTGGGAATCAACGGATCGGGTAAATCCACCCTGCTGGGAATACTATCCAGAAACATAAAGCCAGACTCAGGGTGCTTCGGTTTCGACTGTCAGGCAAATGCTGCTCTGCTCCCACAGGACAATCCACTCATACCGGAACTCACAGCCATTGACAACATCAGACTGTGGCACCCCGGAAGCAGGAAAACAGTCATGAACTCCCACAATATGAGCATATGTCAGTCTCTCGGTGTGGATTCATTTCTGGACAAACGTGTCTCAAAGCTCTCCGGTGGAATGAAGAAGAGGCTAAGCCTTGCCATCACGATGATGTCTGACCCAGATCTGCTTCTTCTCGATGAACCTCTGGCCTCGCTTGATCTTCTATGCAAGAACGGGATACTGCGCTATCTCCAGAATTACATAACACATGGAGGAAGTGTCATCATCGCCACACATGAGACATCTGCGCTGGATATATGCAACAAGATATACACACTGAAAAATGGACACATCCAACTGGCCATAGACAGAAATATCTCACCCGGATACACCTCACCTGAAACCTACATCAATCTGATCAGATCATAGCTTTATCTAAAGGAGTTTTATGTTTTACCGACTTATACGAACTGATTTGAAAAGAATAGCTCATTATGGAATATACATGGTAGTCGCAGCATTTGTCATGATGACGGTTTTCCTGTGTCTTGCGTTAAACGCGAACTCTTTTATCTACTCTGATGACCGCTCCGAACCACTTTCAATCGGAATCGTGATGAGTGCAGATTCAAAATTCGCACAGATGGCATACAACACGATATCTGATATGGACAGCTACCGCTCATCATGTGTATTCACAGAATTTTCAGACAAGGATACAGCCCTTTCAAGGCTCTCTGACGGAGACCTGTTCGCTGTGATCTATGTCCCTGACAATATCATAAGCGACATCATGGACGGAACGAACACACCTGTCGAGGTATACTATTCTGACAACCGGTCCATCGATACATTTGTGCTGAATGACCTCTTCCGCTCCACATCCTCCATGCTTGGCATATCCCAGGCGGCCATATATTCGGTTCAGGCGATAGGAAGGAACATGGAGCTTCCCGAGGATATTCAGGACACGCTCAGCAACGATGTAAATGCCATGTTCATGACTAAGGTTCTTGACAGGACTGCCAACTTCACCGTCGACAAGATAAATGCAACCAGAGCAGCAAATACCACAAACTTCTACATAAGTGCGGCGGTCCTTCTCATGATGATGCTGTGCAGCGTTGTTTTCTTCCCATTCCTGCTCAACCTCCCAGCCTCTTACATAACAAAGCTCAGGTCACAGGGAATTGGCAAAGTCAGACGCAATGTCAGCAATTTCATATCCATGTTCATATGGCTGTATATCCTTTATATAACTGTATACATGGCTCTCGCCCTGGCATCACTGTTTATCGATGAACTGCATGTAAATATCCACATGAGCGGGATACTGTTCGGAATCGTCATAGCTACATGTGTCGCGGTATATACGCTGCTCATAAGTCTGGTTCCCGCAGGGATACACGGCTGCACACTGCTTCTCACTGTGGTCACTGTCATACTGGCCTATGTGAGCGGCTTATTCATACCGGAAGCCATGCTTCCAAACTTTGCAAAGTATATATGCCATGGATCGCTGCTCAATAAGCTTGTGCAGACACTGTGCATATATTTATCATAAATTTACGGAGATACATCTATGAACCATATAAGACAGATAAACTTACTTATAAAGAGAATACTGTGCCGTCCCGCCATGATCGTCGTTCTGCTGGTCATCCCCGCTGTGCTGATCGCTGTGAGCCTTCTGCCAGCCAGAAAGCAAAGCACCGAGATCGTGTCCGGCGTGTATATTGAAAGTTCTGACGAACACACGGATGCTTTCCTGTCGTATCTCACATCGACATCCACGGGATTTACCTTCAGGCACTATGAATCCCTGAAAGACATGAAGGATGATGTAGCATCCGGCAGGATCGACTCCGCGTACATGGTTCCTGATGGTTTCAGTGAATCAATGATCCACTCTGACGGGAAGCGCCACATAACCGTGTATACAACCGATGGAAGCTCATTCCAGTCTGTGTCCGAAGAATCCGTGTATGCCGCCCTCCTGTATGCATATGCGGCAGACATGTCTGTATGTATGCTCCAGGATCGTTATCTGGCAAATGTCCCATACGACGAGACCCAGATGTCAGAATACATCAGTGATAGATTTAAGGGATATATCGAAAATGAGGACATTTTCACCATCGAGAGCGGACTCACCGGAAAATACACGGCATCGACAGATATTGCGCCAAACAATTTTCCTGTGGGAATATTGGTTTACATAACTTTGTTCGTATGTTCTCTCCTGGGACTTCAGAACTATCTCCGGGATCTGGACTGTGGGGCTTACTCTATCCTCTCCTCCAGAAAAAAAGCCGGATTCTGTGTAAAAAATATAGCAGCGGGAATTATTCCCGCTGCCATTATCAGCTTTATATCCTTGATCATATATTCCAGCACCAATGGCTGTCTCAATGTCCTGCTGCATATCGCCGCAGTGTCAGTCATCAGCCTTGCTGCTGCACTTATATTCAGAGTGATATTCAGGAGCTATAAGATATTTACTATAGCTCTGCCATTCATCATCATCTGTACTCTTCTCCTGAGTCTTCTATCAATGCTCTCGCAGATGTAGACTCTGTGATCTGCTTTACCAGACATCCATAGCTGTCAGCCGGCACCGCCACATTGAAGCACACATCTGCAGTGTAATCCGTACTGTCTATCAGTGCATCACTGTTGCTGAGAAGATATTGTACCTTACCCGAATCGTTGTAGTTCGTGGTTATCTTCACCAGCTTCATAAGCTGCATCTTATGTATACCCGCATCAGACAGTGCAAGCTTGGCTGCCTCGGTGTATGCTCTCACAAGACCACCTGTTCCGAGCAGTGTTCCACCAAAATACCTTGTAACCACTATACATATATTAACCACCGCATTCCCCGTGATAACCTCCAGGATGGGTTTTCCAGCCGTTCCCTGCGGTTCTCCGTCATCAGAGAATCTTAGCAATGTATTCTCGCTGCCTATGGCAAATGCATAGCAGTTGTGCCTTGCATCATAGTGCTGCTTCCTGATCTTCTCGACAAAGGCATATGCCTCTTCCTCCGAGGACACAGGGACTGCATAGCCGATGAATCGTGATTTCTTCTCGACTATCTCGTCCTGCCCCTCCTGTAATATCGTGTTGTATGTCTCTATCATCGCTTCTCCGAATTGCTGGTGAGCAGCTTGCCCAGCTCATCCATAAATGTATTCACATCCTTGAACTCTCTGTACACTGATGCAAATCTTACATAGGCTACCTGATCAAGATCCTTGATCTTATCCATGACAATCTCACCTATGGTCGTGCTCTCTATCTCTCTCACTTCCATGTTGAAGATGGTGTTCTCTATGTCATCTATGCACTTTGTGACTGCTTCCGCTGAAACCGGACGCTTATGGCATGACTTTATGACACCTGACTCTATCTTGGAACGGTCATAAGTCTCTCTGTTCTTGTCCTTCTTGATGACTATGAGAGGTATGGTCTCCACCTTCTCATATGTGGTAAATCTCTTACCACAGGCGTCACACTGTCTTCTTCTTCTGATCGCACTTCCATCCTCCGCTGGTCTGGAATCGATAACCTTTGTATCATCTGCTGAGCAAAATGGACATCTCATATAATTTTCTCCTTATATCTCCCACCTTCGGAGGGACCTTCTTACGATATTATCTTTACTGGGCACTTGGCCTTACATGCACCACAATTTGTACACTTCTCCGGATCTATGTGAGCAAGGTTTCTGTCTATCGTGATGGCTCCAGCCTCACAGTTCCTTGCACACAGTGTACATCCGATACATCCTGCGCTGCAGGCTGCCTTGACCTGAAGACCCTTGTCATGGGAATTACATCTGACAAGTCTCTCTGCATCATATGGAACCAGCTCTATCAAGTGTCTCGGGCACTCTGTGACACATTTGCCGCATGCCTTACACTTCTCCTTATTAATTACCGCAATTCCATCTATAATGTCAATAGCCCCGAACTCACATACTGCCTTACATGAGCCATAACCTGTACATCCATATGTACATGCCTTAGGACCGCTGTTTGGATTGTTCTGTGCCAGTTTACAGTCTCTTGGGCCAACATACTCGTATACATCCTTTGCCTTCTCGCAGTCTCCTGCACACTTGACAAATGCCACATACCTTGTATTTTCAGCGTTTTCCACGCCCATAACCTCACTGATCTTCGCTGCCACTGCCTCGCCTCCAACAGGACACGCTGATGGCGGCATCTCGCCCTTGGCGATGGCCGCTGCCAGACCATCACATCCCGGATATCCACATCCACCGCAGTTATTTCCTGGAAGCAGCTCTCTTACTGCTATTTCTTTCTCATCTACTTCTACCTTAAATTTCTCTCCTGCGACACCCAGAAGGATACCTATCACAATACCTACGCCTGCGACAACTGCCACAGCTATCAATATTCCTGTCATATCCGCACCCTCCTTATATCAATCCTGAGAAACCGAAGAACGCAATCGCCATAAGACCTGATGTGATGAGAACTATAGGGGTTCCCTTGAACGCCTCAGGTATAGGGCTGTGCTCAAGTCTCTCTCTGATTCCTGCAAGTATCACTATGGCTATAGTAAATCCGACTGCAGAGCCACATCCGTTGATGGTACTCTCAAGTATACCGTAACCGCTCTGTACATTTGAGAGAGCGATACCAAGCACGGCACAGTTGGTCGTGATCAGTGGAAGGTAAACTCCAAGTGATTCATACAATGACTTGACCTTCTTCTTGAGGAACATCTCAACAAACTGTACAAGTGCTGCGATCACAAGGATGAACACTATGGTGTTGAGGTACTCAAGTCCGAATCTTCTCAGTATGCCGTAATACACAACGCTGGTGACAAATGAAGCTATGGTCATGACGAACACAACCGCTGCTCCCATTCCGGTTGCTGTGTTGACACTCTTGGACACTCCAAGGAAAGGACACAGTCCGAGGAACTGGCTGAGGATAACATTATTTACAAGTGCCGCTCCGATGGCTAACAATAAAATATTCATTATCTCTTACCTCCCTTTCCTTTTTTCTTCTTTATATGAGCCATTGTCTCCTTGAGCTTTATGTCGGAATCTGCTGGCTCGTTCTCTGCAGAGTGTCCTGGCTGCTCTGCTTCCGTCGGCTGATCCGTTGATGGCTGCTCTGCTGCCACTTTGTCTGCTACTTCCTGTTCTGCTGCTGGCTGCTCTGTTGACTTCTCATTCTGGAGATTGTCCTGACTGTCTGACTGAGTCTCTGTAACAGTCTGCTGCTCCTCATCTGGCGTCTTTTCCTGCTGAACTTCCTCAGCATGCTCCTTAAGCATCTTTCCTGTCGCATTCGGAACAAGCTTTATGTCGGCGAGGACTGACTCTCTGGTCGGTGCATATGGGCTGAGTCTTGGCTCATCCTTCTTCGCCTCATCTGGCTTGTCAGCCTCTGGCGCTGTATTCTTTGCTGCATCCTTATCTACCGCTGCAGGTGTCTCTTCCTGCTTCTTAACCTGTTTTGCATCCGCTGAAGTTTTCGCCGGAGCCTCTGCTGCCTTTACAGGAGCCGGAGTCTCTGAAACCAGCTTGCCACAACATGCTGCATTGATACAGCCTGCACATGAGTCCGGTCTGCATGCTGCCGGGATCTCCTCTCCATTTGCCAGTGCCTCGGCTGCCTTCTTTGCATTTCTCTTGTTGATAAATGCTATGATGAATGCAAGCACGAAGAATGCACCAGGTGCAAGTACGAATATTGTTATAGGTGTGTACAGGCTGAGTGCATTGCCTATACCCTTTATAATTCCCGATGAGTTCTGAAGTAAGTTGCCATCTCCAAGTATCTGGAATCCAAATACACAGCCCTTTCCGACAAGCTCTCTGAACATTCCTATAAGTGTAAGGCCAACTGTAAATCCAAGGCCCATTCCAAGTCCATCAAATATAGATGGAAGTACCTTGTTCTTGGAAGCATATGCCTCGGCACGACCAAGGATGATACAGTTTACAACTATAAGTGGTATATACAGTCCCAGGCTGCTGTTGAGTGATGGCAGGTACGCCTGCAGCAGAAACTGTATGATAGTAACAAACGAAGCTATGATAACTATAAATGATGGTATTCTGACCTTATCAGGTATAACCTTTCTGAGTGCTGAGATCATGAAGTTGCTGAGCACCAGGATACATGTGGTCGTAAGTCCCATTCCTGCGCCATTGATGGCTGATGATGTAACCGCAAGTGTCGGACACATTCCAAGCATCTGTACGAAGGTCGGGTTCTCTTTCACAATACCATTATATAAACGCTCTGTACATTTTCCCATTACTTGTCACCTCCGTTCGATGCTGCAGATGAATCAGCAGCACCGCCATTTATGGACTTCACATACTCAAGTCCCGCATTCACCGCATTGGTAACCGCATTTGTTGTGATGGTAGCTCCTGACAGGGCATCTATCTCCTCGTCCACTGTGGCACCTGACTTGGTGTACTGGAACTTATCGACCTTCTTGCCTGCATACTGCGACTTGAAGCTGTCTGTGTCAGCCTCCATACCAAGTCCTGCGGTCTCTGAGAGTGACAGGAATGAAATTCCATTTGTCGTTCCATCCGCTCTGACTCCCATGGCAAGCTGAAGGTCTCCACTATACGCCTCATGTGATGTGACAGTCACAACATATCCAAGTGCTGAACCATCGCTGCCCTTTGCTTCCACGATCTCATCTATATCTGCGTTATATCCGGCATCTGACAGGATCTTTGCAGCCGCATCGGCATCAAAGTCAGCATAGCTGTCAAACGAATCCGCATCATCGAATACCGCCTTATATGCCTCTTCCTTTGCTTTCTGCTCTGTAACTGCTATAGGATCCTTTGTGATCTTATATACATAAGCCAGTGCAAATCCTGCTATGACTGTGATTATCATGATTGCTATAGTTGCTATAACAATCGACTTTGTATCCATCTTGGACTTTGTTCCGGCTGTGTCACCCTGGGCTGCAAGCTCTGCGCCCTCTCCGAAGCTCTTCGGCTGTGTCCATCTCTCAATGAGTGGCACAAGCAGGTTGGAGAATATGATCGCATATGATACGCCCTCTGCTGATCCTCCGTATATTCTGAAACAGAATGTGAGTATACCAAGTATCACACCAAACACAACCTTACCCGCAGGTGTGATAGGTGATGTAACATAGTC
>OMCP01000676.1_pt1 | contig 10908 bp, 9 predicted proteins | sample 1646051 | NCBI WGS metagenome assembly OMCP01 (sample SAMEA103958146, study PRJEB25191) | human gut metagenome
TCCTCATGTATTGGAAGCACGTGCCCCGCCAGTCCTATCAATACACCCGTGGCAAATGAGCACAGGAAATTAAACAGTATGTTGTTGGTACATATCGGGGCGAAATACATCTGCATCAGCCATATCCCCACAGCAAATGCCGCCGCCATAGCTCCATCAAGTATGGTTCCGCCGAAGAATACCGCAAGCGCTCCCGCCGCCAGCACGCTTCCCACGCACACCCGGAATCTCGGCGCTGATGCCTGCTCTATCTCTTCAATTCGTTCTTTCAGGCCCTCAGTGGCTAGTGGCTGTCTGCAATACTCTCTGCTCAGGGCATTTATCCGCTCCAGCTTCCAGAAGTCCGTCTTTGTCCCATCCCTGGTTCCTCTGGTCATGGAGCACACCGATCCATCCGGCATGTTCATGGTACATACCAGAGTGGATGTAATAGCAAATACGTCCATACGCTCTGCTCCATAAGCAGCTCCCATTCGTCTGAGTGTATCCTCCACTCTCTTCACCTCCGAGCCATTCCGGATCATCATGGCTCCCACATCCATGAACAGGCCGAGCATTTTCACATCCTCCGGACTTCCCTGAGGCATATCCCGCAGCTTCTCCATTCCGCTGTGCCTGTCAATATCCGCCATACCCATATGCCACCATCCTTTTTGTACAGATATACCTCATGCCATTATCTATCTCATTGGAACCTGCTGGAAGTACTGGTGTCTTCTCTCATCCACCATTTTCTCCAGTTCCTTCTGATTGTGGTTATATATCTTATTTATCTCATCGTTGTATCCTATTATTATGTATGGAACCATGCTTTCTATGTATGCAAGGGTGTCATCACAGTCCTTCTCCTTCCTCATCGGAAGCGCCATTCCGCTGCCATCATTCAGCCTGACCTCGATCTGGTAAGACTTACCCGCCTTAATTCCGTACACTTTGTTCTGGGTTATGAGCTTATATACCCACATAAGCTCCCTGGTCTCGGCAAAATTCACCGTGTCACCCTTGATATACATGAAGAACTCGTTATTTAATCTGAGGCCATTCACTGCAGCACCTGATCTGTAAAACTGCTCTATCCTCTCCATCTCATATTCAGGATTTGGCTTCTTCTTGCAGTAATCCAGTACGTCTCTTATGTTGCTCTGCCTTATTGCCAGGGATACAAACCATGCCGCAAATGCTAGGAACATCGCGGATCCAAGCCCTATCCATATCGATCCTTCATCTACCCCCATTGCTGCAGCAACACCGGAGATTCCGATTGCTGCAAATATCACTGCTCCAATAATACATTTTATCCTGTACTTTGTTCCAAGCTTCTTTATCATCTGTTTTAACCCCATTTTCTTAATTGTACTCAGTCATATTCCACCTTCATCAGGCAAAGTCCATGTGGAGGCGCCGTAGGCCCCGCCAGCTGCCTGTCCATCCCGGCTATGATCTCAGGAATATGCTCCGCACTCATATTCCCATATCCAACCTCTACCAGTGTTCCGGTCAGTATCCTCACCATGTTCTGCAAAAATCCATTTCCATGGAATCTCATGCGGACGTAGTCTCCCTCCTTGACTATATCCACATCGTATATAGTTCTGACCGTGGATTTCTTCATTTTATTGTTGCCACAAAAAGATCTGAAATCATGCTTTCCGACAAGATACGATGCAGCCTTTTTCATCACATCCACATCAAGTATACTGCCCTGCGGCACACACCACACATAATTTCTGTCAAACACAGGTTTCTCAGCACCTACATACAGCGTGTATTCGTAGACTTTACCGGTTGCATTCAACCTTGCATGAAACCTGTCCCCGGCCACAGCAACATCAAGCGCGCAGATATCCGCAGGCAGATATCTGTTCAGATAATCTTTTATCTCTTCCGGAGTCTTATCTGTTTCTAGCCTTCCGTTCGCCACCATGGCTCTGGCATGCACTCCCGCATCAGTCCTGCCTGCACCATGGATGTCGACCTTTGCGTCGACCATCCTGGTGAGGACCGCCTCTATTCGCCCCTCCACTGTATCCGCATTTGTCTTGCTCTCCCAGCCGTGATAACGTGTGCCATCATAGCTGAAAGTAAATCTGTAATTTACCATATGTCCTCTCCAGGGACCTGCTCGCCTGTGTCTGCCTCAAATTCCTTTACCTGTTCAAGCCAATATTGCTTATCTTTTTCTGTTATCGGTCTTATGACTTTACATGGATTTCCAGCAGCTATCACACCATCCGGAATATCCTTTGTGACAACCGCCCCTGAGCCTATGACAACATTTGAACCTATGGTCACACCCGGATTGATGACCGTATTGCCGCCGATCCATACATTATCGCCTATTGTGACCGGCTTGCCAAGCTCCACACCGGCATTTCTGATCATCGCATCTATCGGATGACTTGCGCAATATATATTGACCCTTGGTCCCAGAAATGCATGATCTCCAATGACGACGTCACACTGATCCAGGACTATCAGCCCTGTATTTGCATAGAAATAGTCTCCCACATGTATATTTGTTCCATAGTCGCAGTAAAATGGCGGCTCTATGTAACACTCCTTTCCCATGTGTGCGAATAATTTTCCAAGATACTCGCCGGTTCTTGTCATTGTCTCAGACCTCGGAGCACCATTGAACTTATCAACCAGATCCTTCGCCTTCCCCTCTGGATCCCAGTCCACACATTTATATAACTTGCCAGCTTTCATTCTGCCAAACATTTTCTCTACTCTATCCATAGAATTTTCTCCTCGTATTATAATATTTACTCATCATGTTTATATCTGACTAAAAGATACCATTCTTTATGGCTGCAATCAACCGCAAATATAATTACTCGTAAATCGAATCCAATATAAGCAATAAACTTCTATCGGTAACAGAAAAACTGCTCTCCAGATATTATAATAAGCCGCGTGCCTGTATTCTGAATCGATAGCGTAATCGACTGAACTTCAGCGCTTATTGCCGGAGCGGCGCGCACAAACGCCCTTATCGTGCGCAGAGCGCAGTGCAAATATAAGCAAGCTGAAGTGACGGAAGATTAGTGTGATTCAGAATACAGGCACACGGCTTATTATGTCTGGAGAGCAGTTTTTCGTCCGTCCTCAATACACATAAAGGTACATCCCAAACCAATGCAGCGCAGCCCCCAGCATCACAAAGATATGCCAGATAAAGTGCGCCCCCTTGGTGTCCTTCACAAATGGAATCATGCCAAGCGTATAGACAATACCACCGCCCACGATCCATCCCAGAAGCGGCTTGTCATTTCTGAACCAGCCCGGAATGAACATGATAGCACTCCATCCGATAACGAAGTACAGCGTATAGTGTATCGGTCTGAACCTGCCCGGTCCGAACACACATATGATGGTGATCCCCGCTATTATGAGCGCCCACTGCACACAGAACAACACTATTCCAAGCACATTTCCCCAGTACACAAGGTACAGCGGAGCAAATGTTCCGCCTATCAGCAGATATATCGAGGAATAGTCAAATCTTCTCCAGAGCCGCTTGACTGCCAGACCGGATTTGTATGAGTGATACAGACAGCTCATGAGAAACATCAATATCAGTGATATTCCATAAAAACACGATGCCATCACTTTGAGTCCTGTGTCTGACTTCAGGAGAAGAAGGACAAAGCCGGCTATGGCAAGCCCTGCTCCTATTCCGTGGGTAACAGCATTTCCCACCTCCTCGAGAACGGTGAGCTTTGGCGGCTCATTCAGTTCCCTGTAGTGCTGCCTTTTTGCTCTTTTTGCCTCTTTCTTCTCTTCTTTGCTTTTCTCTTTGTCCAGTTCAGCTTTCTGCTGACTACTCATATCTAATTCCGAGTTCTTTATTTCTGCCATATTTAATCCTGAAACTTCTTTCTATCTATAATTTATACCGCTAAAGTGCCTCAAACACCTGCACCCCGCGTCTCTTCAGCCATATCCTAAACAAAACTGCAGCGGCTGCCGTCAATGCAGCGCTTATTGCTAGATACATTGTCGCTCCGGTAAAACCTCCGAATAACAAATATCCCACCACAAGTACAATAATATATACAAAATTCGATAAAATAGCAACAAGTACACCCATGCTCTGCTTCACGACCGATGCTTCCGACGTCCAGTCAAGCTTTGGCATCTTGAGATTGACTGCAAGCCCTATGTATGCAGTCAGGCACACATAAAGACATGGTATCAGTAACATCATCACGCCATCTACAAGTGATGGTGTCACAAAAACAAGCATCACTATATCAAGGATCAGCGCCGGAATCAGGGTAAGTATCACATGCATCCTCAGTTTTGCCCTAAGTATCTGCCACGATGTGACTGGAAGCGAACGCACGATCCAAAGATTCTTTCCCTCCAGAGATATCGATGGTGCAGTCAGATCATTCATCGACGCGGCGGCACATACGGCTATACACGCCCCAATTATAAGTACACCATCCGGTAGTCCGGGAGTTTTCGTAATCATATCTACTACATACTGTCCTTTAACAAGACAAACCACTGCCATAGCGATCATTATCAATGTCCCCAGGGAACAGTTGAGCATATATACGGCAGATGCTGCCAGTCTTTTGAACTCTTTCTGAAGAAGTGCTGCATCCTGGCTCTGCGCCTTTGCAGCTTTTATTATATTCTTCCTTTTTGTATGTCCGGCTTTTGTCGTCACGATTCCGATGAATGTTCTCTCAAGTACCAGCCACACTGCAAGAGAGATGATCAATGTGCCTGTTGCCACAAACGCCAGCTGCAATCCATCTCCTGTAGCCGCACGACCAATTGAATAGAGCGGATATGCAGCACCTTTTATCTTTGCACTGTATTCTCCGCTGTTTGCCAGGATCTTTGAGAGCAGCTTATTTGCATTCATGTATACAGCATAATATGCGGCTATAAATGCCAGTGACAATACAACTGTCACAAAGCTCTTATTTCTGGTCTTATTGCCTATCTTCCCCACTACCCAGCCAAGTATGCACGAAAGTACCAGAACGACAAATGTCAGGAGGATCATCACTATGACCGCTGAAATCACAGCACCTATACCCGGATGCGCCACTATCCCATATACTATTATTCCCGGAACCATGGCTGTTGCCGCAAATATCGCGCCCATGACATACACTCCTGCCAGTCTGGAAAACAGTATAGCTCTGACCGGTATTGGCAGTGACAGCATCAGGTCATTGTCTTTTGCCTGATACAAGCTCGCATATGTATTGAACACGCTTCCAAATATACCTATGGCAAGGGACATCATAGCCATCATAGCCATATACATCCAGTCTAGTCCCACGGCGCAGAGCTGAGCACACATCGAGTATGCCACGCTGCCAAACATGCTGCCCATGCAGCCGAGTATGAGCGCGATATATATGACTATTCCACATACCACAGCGCCTTTGGGTCTGGACTTTCCAGTCTTCCGGTCAACGAAAAATCCACTGAACAGCATCTTAAGCTGTTTCTTCATCAATATCCTTATCATGACTCACCCTCCAGATCAAGGAACACGGATTCAAGTGACTCGTCTCCCTTCACCTGCTCCATTATGCCCGCCTTCACCAGTCGTCCGCCTTTTATGATCGCCACTTTATCGCACAGCTTTTCTGCGACTTCCAATACATGTGTGGAGAAGAATATCGCCCCTCCGTCATCACACATTTTTCTCATCATCTGCTTGAGTATATGGGAAGCCTTTGGATCGAGTCCGACAAACGGTTCATCCATGATGACAAGTTTCGGTTCATGTATCCATGCTGATATGATTGCCAGTTTCTGCTTCATACCATGGGAATACTCGGATATCAGCTGTCCTAGGTTGTCTTTTATCTCAAATGCGTCAGCATATTTGTCTATGAGCTCGTCCCTGACTTCCTCCGGCACGTCAAATATATCTGCTATAAAATTCAAATATCCGATTCCGGTCATAAAATCATACATATCTGGATTGTCAGGAATATATGCCATCTGTTTCTTGCATTCCAGCGGTTTTTCCTTTATGGACACACCATCTATAAGGATATCTCCCTCCTCAAAATTCAGGATCCCTGTACACGCTTTTATAGTGGTTGTCTTACCTGCCCCGTTGTGTCCGATGAAACCATATATCTCCCCCGGCATTATATGTAGGCTTAGATTGTCCACCGCCAACTTATCTCCATATCTCTTTGTGAGATTTTTTATTTGCAGCATATTATTTTCTCCTTTTTCAAAACAGGGGACGGAGGTACCTGACCTCTCCGTCCCCATAGATTATCGCGCTCTATGCTTATTTCGCTTCATCCTGCCCCTGAACTCATCAAGTGCCGCGCGACCAGGTCCCGTCATAGGTTTGATCCACCTTCCTTTTAACAAGTACGGTGTCAGTATGACAAATCTCAGAAGTTCATCCGTGTAAACAAATGAGAACACTGCGAGGAATGGCAGCTTGAGCACCATTCCTGCTACCCATGTAGCCGGGACCGAAAACAACATCAGTCCACTGATCTCCATAACTGTTCCAACGATGGCCTCACCGCCTGCACGGAAGCACTCGTTCTGTATATAGCAGCATGTTCTGACTGCTCCGAAGAACAGATATATTATAAGCATATACTTTGTGTACATCATCGCCTCAGCCCCGAGTCCAAACAATCCAAACAGCGGATTGTGCAGCAGCATCGTGATGAGCACAATTGTGAATGTGATGGCAGGACATACCAGTGCAGCTCTCTTGGCATAGGAAAGTCCCCTGTCCAGATTACCCGCGCCAACTTCATTTCCCACGGCAACGCTGGACGCATTTGCCAGACCACCAAAGAATGCATATACAAACCCTTCACATACACGGAATGCAGCCATGGCGGCTATGGCGGAATCACTCTGATGTCCCATGACAACGTTGATTATCATCTGGCCCACGCCATAGAGGATCTCGTTGCATACGATCGGGAATGCCTTGGACGCATAGGACTTCACAAATCCCATATCAATATCAAATGCCTTTCGCGCACTGAACTTTATCTCATGCCTGCTCTTTGCAAGATACAGAATGAGCAGCGCTATGTTCACGATACCAGACACCAGTGTACCTATAGCCGCACCAGCAACTCCCATCTTGGGAGCACCAAATTTACCATAGATCAACACAAAATTTATACAAAAGTTGAGTAAAAGTGAGATGACCGAGCATACCAGTGGCACCTTCACCCTCTCCGTTGACTTAAGGAGTGCTGTAATTATTGCGGCAAATACCTGAAGCGGATAAGACCATCCAACTATTCTCATATATGGCTTCGCAGGTGCTATGATCTCTACTTTATCTGTATATATTCCAAGTATCCACCCCGGTGCAACCACAGTCACCACCGCAAATGCTATTCCAAATATTCCCGCACATATGATCGCCAGACCAAATGCCTTGTTCATTCCCTCTGGATCCTTGGCACCCCAGTATTGAGACATGAACAGAAGGGAGCAGCTGACAAATCCCCAATATGTTGAAAACAAAAGTGATCCTATCTGTGCACACACGCCAACCGCCGCAACGGCGATCTCGCCCTCACTTCCTATCATGATGGTATCAACCATACTAGCGGTGGTCGCCAGCAGATTCTGCATCGCAATAGGCACAGCAAGCACAGCCAGCATTCTGGCAAATTCTTTCCATGTCACCTTTTTATTATTTTTTACAAAGCCCGTAGCAGCACTTCCCATTTTTGTTACCTTTTCCTGTTATTATCTCTTTCATCATTTAATTTGATGCGTCCGATTATTGTACTCCCGAATAATTGTATTTGCAATGGCTTTATACCTGTAGTATGAAGTATTTTCTTATTAATTTTAACAGGCGCACCACTTTCATTCCATCTGTGATGCGCCAAGCCTTGTTATTTTCAAGTATTATATTTTTGTGTGCCATTGTTACATACTGTTGTTGGTTGACAAATCTTCAAGCTCACGCTCTACTCTCTCAAGCTCGCCGTCACTCCAGTTCTCCCCCAGTGCAAATACTGCCCTGCACACACTGAAGTTCACCTCGCCATCTGCGTTGATCTCCCCGGAGATCACTCTGTGGGATATCTTCTGAAGTGTGGAAAGTATGTCTATCCGCACGTCCGATATGACAGAAGGCTCTGCCACATTGCCATCTCTATTGCCTTCCTCGTGCTCTGTCCGTTCTTCTCTGTACACGCTCTCCCAGTCATAATCTGCAGTCCTGCCACATGGTGCACCGCATACACTGCAGTCAGGGACAATTGTATGCTTATCAGCATGCACCCTTGCGATCATCGCCTTCATGTCTGCATCAGAGATGCCAAGAGCAATATCAGACATGTGCAAACCTTCTATTATTATGTTATTTGTATCATCAGTCACATGCATCATCCCATCAGTGGCTCTCACCAGCCCTATCAGAGCACCGACCAGACGACTGCCTGTCTCAGTTGTAATTCTTATTTTATCTTCCATTGTCTTTACCTTTCATGGTGCTGTGAAGAGAATGTCAGTCAAGAATTCTTCCATCTATTGATATTGTTGCAACCTGCCATGGGATAAACTTGCCGCTGTCCTGAAGTGCCTTCTTCGCAGCCATCTCCAGTCCTCCACAACAAGGAACCTCCATACGGACTATTGTAACACTTTGTATGTCATTTCGCCTGATAATCTCTGTAAGTTTCTCTGAATAATCGACACTGTCAAGTTTCGGACAGCCGATCAGAGTCACATGTCCCTTTATGAATTTCTCGTGGAACGATGCATAGGCATAGGCTGTACAGTCCGCCGCTATAAGCAACTTTGCACCATCAAAGTATGGCGCATTTACCGGGGCAAGTTTGATCTGCACCGGCCACTGGGAAAGGCGGCTCGTCTGCTGGGCTTGCGGCGTTTCCACGGCGGGCACGTCCTGGCGCTGAATATTCCGGGACTGGCTGCCGGGGCAGCCAAAGGGCAGGGCCATGCCCTCTTTCCGCATTTTCCGCTGCTTATTTTCCATGACGGCCTGCTCGTCATAGGCCGCCGCCTCCCGCTCCACAAAGGTGATGGCCCCGGTGGGGCAGGCGGGCAGGCAGTCGCCCAAGCCGTCGCAGTAATCGTCCCGCATGAGCCGCGCCTTGCCGTCCGCCATGGCGATGGCTCCCTCATGGCAGGCCTCGGCGCAGGCACTGCAGCCGTTGCATTTTTCCTGATCGATCTGGATGATCCTTCGAATCATTTTGATACCCCCTTGCGGTTTCTCTTGACTTTGTGATTTTATTCTACTATCATAATTTATGAAAGTCCGTTGGCATACCAACATGGAGGCGAAAAATATGCAGATCAATTTAGCAAACACACGGCTTTTTCGCGGAATGGAGCCGTCGGACATTGAGGAAATGCTCGGTTGCCTGCACGCGAAGGAGCACGCCTTTCAAAAGGGCGAGATTATTTTCCCAGAGGGGGTTGCCACGGAGCAGATCGGCGTGGTGCTCTCCGGCCGGGTCATCATTGAAATGGGAGACGTGTGGGGCAATAACAGCGTCCTGAGCAGCATCGGCCCCGGCGGCGTCTTTGCGGAGGCGTACGCCTGCGTGCCGGGCGAGCCGCTGATGGTCAACGTGACCGCCGCCGAGGATACGCGAGCGCTGCTGCTGAATATCAGGCGCGTACTGGAACCCTGCGCCAATGTCTGCCCGCGCCATGTACGGCTTGTGCGGAACCTGCTGACGCTTTGCTCGGAGAAAAATTTGCAGCTCTCCCGCCGGGTGCTGCACACCGGCCCCAAGTCCATTCGAAAGCGGCTGCTGTCCTACTTTTCGGAGTGTATCAAGCGCACCGGCAGCTATTCCTTTGATATTCCCTACAACCGCCAGCAGCTGGCGGATTATCTCAGCGTAGAGCGCAGCGCGCTTTCCAACGAGCTGTCCCTCATGCAGCGGGACGGGCTTATCCAGTATGAGAAAAACCATTTTGATGTTATGGAGCAAATTGATGGTTAATGTAAAGGAGGTCGCCGATGAATATCAGAAAGCGAACGGGCGAAGTTGTCCCGTTCCAAGAAGAAAAGATCCTGAACGCCATGAAAAAGGCATTTTCCGGCCAAGCGCAGGAGCTAGACGACCGGGTGCTCGATGAAATGCTGTCTGTCGTGCTCAAGCGCCTACCGGAAAACGGTGGGCTGACCGTGGAACGCGTACAGGACGAGGTGGAGCGCGTACTCATGGAGTGCGGACACTATGAGGTGGCAAAGGCATATATCCTGTACCGTGAAAAGCGCGCTGCCCTGCGCCGCGTCCGCGCAGACCTCGCCCGCGAGGTGGAGGATGATGCCCTTGAGGACCTCCTGCGGCAGATCCAGAAGGATTTCGAGGAAGAGGTTTATCCCCTCAGCGCCTTGCGGCTGAAATTTGAGAGCTTCTGCAAGCCCGCCATGACCACGGATGCGAAGATGGAAGCCCTTACCAAGGCGGCGGTGGAGCTGACCACAGTGGAGGCACCCAAATGGGAGTTCATCGCGGCACGGCTTTTGAATCACACCTTTTCCAAGCGCAATGCCTCGCGGTGGACAGAGCGCGGTGTGAAAGGCCTGTATGAAAAGCTCCGCTATCTGACGGATAAGGGGCTGTACGGCGACTATATCCTCGCCCGCTATTCCCGTGAGGAGATCGACACTGCGGAGGGCTTTCTATGCCCGGAGCGGGACACACTGTTCACCTATTCCGGCCTTGACCTGCTGCTCAAGCGATACGTCATCCAGTCCCGCAGCCGTGAGCCGTTGGAAACGCCGCAGGAGATGTTCCTGGGCATCGCGCTCCACCTTGCCATGAACGAGGCCTCCGGCCGCATGGACTGGGTCAGGCGGTTTTACGATATGCTCAGCCGCATGGAGGTCAAGCAGGTGCAGCGGTATATCCGGCTCAATGAGCTGGCTCC
>OMCP01000684.1_pt1 | contig 10802 bp, 9 predicted proteins | sample 1646051 | NCBI WGS metagenome assembly OMCP01 (sample SAMEA103958146, study PRJEB25191) | human gut metagenome
ATTTTACTTTTTAGTTTTTCATCATCATTTTTATTATTGCAACCGGTAAGAATAAATAAACATATAATTAATAAAAAAAATATTTTTTGCATATAATAAATATTAATATTATTTTTTTTCATAATTTCCCCCTTATACTGTGTACTTATTATTTCCAAAGAACTTACATTTATTCTAAATATACATACAAAAAATGGAGGTTAATTTGATGGAGAGTATTGTTAAATTATACAGTGATAAGCCTGGTGAAATTTCAAGTTTTTTAAATAAATTTTTTACTACATCTGAATTTAGAATAAGTGACGAATTATTGTGGGAAAATCATTATAAAAATCCTACTGAAATAGCAGATATAATTGGTACTTTTATAGAAAATAATGATAAATATAAAATAAATATGTGGATTAGTTTAGATAAAGATTTTTTTATAAATATAAATGACTATAATGCAGATAAAATAATAAGATACCTTTATGAAAGGTATCCTTGGTAAAATATTATTCACTTTTCTTTTCACGTGTCATTAGCCTTTTTACTGCTTCCCTTGGTTCTAAATTGTTATAAAGTATATCGTAAACTGTGTTTACAATTGGCATTTCTATATTATATTTTTTAGAAAGTTTATAAGTCACTTCAATATTATCAAAACTTTCTACTACCATTCCTATTTCTTCTCTTGTTTCTTCCACTGATAGACCCTTACCAATACATCTTCCTGCTCTTCTATTTCTACTATGTTCACTTAGGCATGTAACTATTAGGTCTCCTAAACCAGATAATCCATAAAATGTATTATGGTTACCTCCCATAGCTACACCAAGTCTTGAAATTTCTGTTAAACCTCTTGTTATTAAAGCAGCAAATGTATTATCGCCAAGTTGTAATTCTGCTGCTATACCGGCACAGAATGCCATAATATTTTTTAACGCTCCACCAAGTTCAACACCTTTTACATCTGTTGAAGTATAAATTCTTAAATGTTCATCCATTAGGGCATCTTGTACATTATATAAAACATCTATATACTTTGATGCTATAACTATTGCTGTTGGTATACCTGTAGAAACTTCTTCTGCGTGGCTTGGTCCAGAAAAAACTCCTATTTTTACATTTGGCATCTCATCATTTGCCACTTCACTTAATGTGTATAATGTTGATGATTCAAAGCCTTTAGAACAAATTATTACCGGCTGATTTGTAATATATTGCTTATATTTTTTCATTGTTTCTCTTGTATATTTAGATGGAGTTACATGAAAGATAATTTCGCTTTCCTTTATTGCTTCTTCCAAACTAGTTGTACATTTAATACTTTGTGGTATTGTAGCATTTGGCAAATATTTAGTTCTTCGATTTTTGTTTATTTCTGCACATTCCTCATCAGAATGTGCCCACATAATAACTTTGTTACCAGTATTGGCTGCATGAATTCCAATAGCTACTCCCCAACTTCCACTACCTATAATACATATTTTTTTCATTAGCATTTTTCTCCTTTATTTTTTAAAGCTTATTTTATTTTCTGTTCCATTTAATAGCCTTTTTACATTTTCTCTATGATTAAATACTACAAGAACAGCTATTATAATGCTAAATACAAAATAACTTCCTTCTACTATATAATTGCTTTTTATAAATAAAACTAGTATAGGAAATAATATCGCAGCACTTATTGAACCTAGTGAAACCATTCTTGTTAGTGCTATTAATACTAGTCCAAAAACTAAACAAATAAGTCCTATTTGCCAATTTGTTGTTAGTAATACACCTACTGCCGTAGCCACTCCTTTGCCACCTTTAAATTTAAAAAACACTGGAAATGTATGTCCTATAATTACTAATATTCCTGCGAGTTGTACTAGTAATGGAGTGCTTGCACTTTTAGCAATTTTTCCAATTAGTAATGCTAGTAATATAGCAACAACTCCTTTTAATATATCACAAACTAATGTAATTGCAGCAGCAGCTTTTCCAACAGTTCTTAACATATTGGTAGTACCTGCATTTCCACTTCCCTTTTCTCTTACATCAAATCCTGCTACCCTTTTACTTATTATAACTGAAAAATTAACACTTCCTATTAAATATGCTATAATTGCTATTATTATATATGGCATCATAATAATTTCCTCCTTTTATAAATCTTTTTCATTTTTTTCTCTTACTATTATTCTTACTGGTGTTCCCACTAAACCAAATTCTTTTCTTAATTGATTTATTAGATATCTTTCATAAGAAAAGTGGAATAGTTCTTTGTCATTTACAAATACTACAAATGTTGGTGGTTTTGTTGAAGCTTGTGTCATATAAAATATTTTTAGCCTTTTTCCTTTATCTGTAGGTGGTTGCACTATTGCAATTGCTTCATTCAATACCTGATTTAGCACAGATGTCTGAACTCTCAAGGCGTTTTGGCTTGCTACACTATTAATAAGTTCATATAGTTTATGTACTCTTTGTCCTGTTTTAGCTGAAATAAATAGTATTGGAGCATATTGCAAATATGATAATTTGTTATATACATCTTTTTTGTATTTTTCTAAAGTTCCATTTTCCTTTTCATATTCATCCCATTTATTTACAACAATTATTATGCCCTTGCCAGCTTCATGTGCTTCACCTGCAATCTTTGCATCTTGGTCTGTCACTCCTTCTATTGCATCTAACATTAATATGCAGACATCCGCACGCTCAACTGCCAACAAACTTCTAATTACACTGTATTTTTCTATATTTTCATTTACTTTGCTCTTTTTTCTTATACCCGCTGTATCAATAAATACATATTTTCCAAATTCATTTTCAAATTCCGAATCAGTAGCATCTCTAGTAGTACCTGCTATGTCACTTACAATTACTCTATTTTCACCTAATATCTTATTTACCAATGAAGATTTGCCCACATTTGGTCTACCTATAATTGCAACTTTTATTGTTAATTCATCATCATTTTCTGTTATATCATTTGGCAATTTTTCGTAAATTGCATCTAATACATCTCCAATTCCTAATGCATTAACAGCAGAAACTCTATATGGATCACCTAAGCCCAAGTTATAGAATTCATAAATTTCGTTAGGCATTTTTCCAAAACTATCTGCTTTATTACATACAAGTATAATTGGTTTATGTGATTTCTTTAACATTAGAGCTATGTCTAAATCGTCTGGTGTAACCCCTTGCTTCATATCCGTTAAAAATATTATAACATCTGCTACTTTTATTGCAATCTCTACTTGCTTTCTCATTTGAGATAATATTATATCATTAGACTTTGGCTCTATTCCTCCTGTATCAATTAACGTAAACTGTTTATCTCTCCATTCAGCTTCAGCGTAAACTCTATCTCTTGTAACCCCAGGAGTATCTTCTACTATAGATAATTTTTTTCCTATTATATAATTAAAAAAAGTTGATTTTCCAACATTTGGTCTTCCTACTATTGCAACTGTTGGCTTTGCCATCTCTTTCACCCCTTACTTTTTACCTTATAATTTTACTATATTAAAGCAAAAATATCAAGCATTTTTGCATAACGAAAATAACTGTTGACTTTCTAAAAATCAACAGTTTAAAAAATACATATCAATTAGCATTTACAAATTATTTTGTTTCTGTGTTTTGTGCTATTGCTTCTTTTCCATTATAATACCCGCAATTTGGACAAACTCTATGTTGCATAATAAGTTCATGGCAATGTGTACATGCTACTAAATTTTTATTTTCTAATTTCCATGTAGATCTTTTTAAATGTGTTCTTGCTTTTGACCATCTTCTTTTTGGTTGTGCCATATTAATTCCCTCCTCGTAAGTGATATCTATATTATTTATAATAGTATCTAAATAATTTTGCTACCATAAAATTATACTAATTTTTTATTATTTTGTCAATACAAACTGTTTTATTTATTTTATTATTTTTTTCATTAGCAAATCTTCTTCATTTAATTCAAATTTATATTCTTCAAATGGATTTTTATTTATAAATATTTTGTCAGCTTTAAGCTTGTATATAAGTTCTGTTGCTTTTTTAGAATCTTTAGTAAAGATTGCCACAGTATTATGGAATGTTATTTCATTTATTTTACTAATTACTTCTTCTAGGTTAGTTTCATTATAATATTCAATACCAAAATTATTTATATACGCAATTTTATCTAATTGTACCAAAATGTTTTTAAAGTCACTACTATCTGCATATACAGATATATATCCATATGGATTATAAACTACGTCTTTATAAAATCTGGTTTTAAATTTTTTGTATTCGTACTTATCTCCCACAAATATTGCAATATCAAACATATTTTGATTTGAATATATTTTATTTATGTCATCGCAAATTTCTATATTAGTATTATATTTATTTTTTTTCAATTCTTGCGTAATTATTTCTACAATGCAATTGTTAATACTCAAATTTAGGTTTGGAACAAGTGTTATATTGTTATGGGTATATAGAACTTTAATTATAGATTCTATTGTTATTTCAACACTACCATCATAAATTATAGCAATATTACCATATCCATCCATACTTTGATTTTTTATGTCTTGAATAGTTAATTGTGGATTATAATTTAAATAGCTGTTTATGCTTTCCTTTATTTTGTCTAAATCTTCTGTATATCCTATTTTTTTATCCTCTTCTATTGCTTTATTTAAAGTCCACTTGTTTTGTTCTATCCCCTTAATTACTCCTAATAAAACATTCTTTATTTTGTCTAAATCATATATATACATTTATATCTCTCCTCTTAATTATTTTCTAGTAATTTCTTCGGAGTGCGGACGATTAAAATCGCCCCTACATTTTTCATAGATTACTTTACACTATCTAATTATTCTCCTATTTTTCTTGCTTTTATATAATAATCTTTTATAGCTTCTCCTAGTTCATTAATCCTTCTTCCTCTTTCTTCTGTTAAATCTTTAATATATGTAACATCAGGTTGTCCTTCTAAAATTGTATACTCTTGTACTTTTTGAATAGCTTTATTTAAATTTTCTGCCCAGTTTGCAGTATGCTTTACTACTTCAACATCAGCTGTTCCTCTTAATTCTTTTTTTGTATTTTCTTGTGCCTTTTCCAAAGCTTTTACAACCGGAAGAACATATGTTGCATTTGAATTTTTTTCTTTTTCTAATATAACAACTTTCATATCTTCTAGCAGTATAAACTTATATCCATTTAATGCACCTTTTCTTATAATTATTGGCGTTGCATTGTTTTGACTTAATTCCATTATATATTTCATATAAAGCGGAGTTCTAACTTTTTTTATAGGGTTTGGTCCCAATCCTGGGGCTGGAATAGGTTCTCCATCGTTTTCTCCAGAATTAAATATGTATTCTCCATATTGGCCTTTAATTTCTTCTATTGCTTCCTTAACATTATATTTCCATATTATTGTCTTAAAATCTTCCTCTTTTATTTTTCTTTCATCTCTCATTTTAGCAAGCAAATCATAGTCTATTACATGATTTAAATATGCCTCTTCTATCTTACTTATATATTGATTTTTTTGTTGTTCTTCTTCTGGCATTGCCATTTCTGTTATAGCTTCAGTTAGATGTTCTCTAATTAGATTGTTATCCTTGTTGAATATCTTATTAATATCTTCTAGCTCTAAATTATTTTTTAAATATGCTTCTAAAATGTTAACTGCCTTAATGTCTCCAACTATTATTGCATCAATTATTTCATCATTAGAAAAAATTTTTTTATAAACTTCTTTGCTTATTAATCCATCGCTAAATAATTCAGTTATTTCTTGTAATGTTGCTTTATCATCATAGTATAAATCAGTTAAATCTTCATTTGTTAAATATGGCGATATATTTGATAGCTTTACTCTTCCTTTATTATAAAGCTCAAGCAAGTCTGTCTTTCTTATATTAAAGCTTATTATTTCTTCTATGTCAAGAATTCCCTTTTCACATAATATTGTTAATGTTTTAGAAATTTCTGGATTATCTTTGCTTTTCTTTTGGTGTAGAGAAACATATTGTTTTATCCATTTTTCTACTTCATCTTCAGTCTTTTCTGCTCCATATTTAATTATTTGCTTTGATTTAATGTCTTTTAGCATTGCTATAAGTCTCTCACTATATTCTGGATTATTCAATATAGGCAATATTCTATCAATTGAAAAATAATCAATATATGATTCTAATGGTATTGAATATTTATTAAATTTTTCTGTTATAAATTCTTCTGATGGTACCTCTCTTTTTCCGTTTTCATTTCTACATATTACTGTTTTTTTCTTTGTTAAATCATAATATAGTTTTTGTTCTTTTTCGTAAATATCAATTAATCTAGTATCTTCTAATAATCCTGCCTCAGCAAATTGTAGCATATCTCTGCCCGAAAAGTATAATTGAATACAATTTTCATTTTGCATATTTTCCAAATTCATGTGAAATTTATATAATAAATCTGAAGATGGCATTAATTGTTTTGGTAGTTTTTTTAATATTGGAATAATTTCTTCCATTCTCAACCCTCTAAGGATTTGTTCTTCGCTCATATATGGTTCATAATTATCAACATATTGAAAATTCAAAGCTACTATTTGCATAATGTCTTCTGGCGTTTTAAATCTTTGTGTTAAATATTTGTCTTCAATAAGTTTTGATTTTAAACACACAAATAACTCTAGATTAGATAGTCCATCTAGTATTTGTGGATTTTTTCTTAAAAAATCCTTTATTTGTTTTTGATCTCTTCCCAACAATTTCATATAATATATAGTTTCATATGAATTGAGATATCCATTCTTTTGCATTTTAATAAGGTCAGAAATAGAAACATCTTTTCTACTGCTTAAAAGTTCTACTACTTGCATTTTTATCGCTTGCTTGGCTTCTTCATTTAAACCTGCCATATCAATATTTCCTCTTGCTATGTTACAACTAATCTCTTCATTTAGTTCTTTTTGATTAAATTTATCAAAATCATTATATATTACTGTCATGCAATTATTATTAAACTTATATCCTTTTTTCATCATTTCCAATATTCTTTGACTAGCATCTGGAATTATTTCTAACATTGCTTTTAAAATTACTTCATCTTGATACGTTTTATATAATTCCTCAAATGTTGGAATCTTTTTTCTAATTCCAGCTTCCCTTTCTGTTAAAATTCCTAATTCCACAAGTTTTGGTATCATTATTTCTCCAGTTAATGCAAAAAGAACAATATCTTCTTGATGAATGTTTACGTCATGTTTATAATCTATAATTGTTTGGTTAATTTCCGCCTTAATCGCATCCCAATATATTCCAATAAATTCTTCTTTTGGTATTTCAACATTGTGTCCACCATCATTTAATACAAATGGAAATTCAATGATTATACTATTGTTTCCACGGATAAATTCACCTTTTAGAATTTTTGGCAAAATTTTATCTCTTATAAACTTTTTATCTTCCATAATTTCCTCCATTTATATATTTATCTTGGTTCATCTCCCTCATCTAGCCAAACAACGTTTGGTTTTACTTGCACTCCTATTGATTTTTGTACCTTGCGTGCTCTCTCTTCTAAATTGATTTTCCAATTCTTACTATGATTCAAATGCTCTACTCCAAATGTTCCTTTTAAATCCTTTTTGTTTTTCGTCTGTACAAATTCCAATGCGACTTTTAATGGTAATATATATGTTGCATTTCCATGAGTAGGACTTTCTAAGATTGCTATCCTAGCTTTATGTTGGATTATCATATAATACTTATCTAAATTTCCACCATATATTGGTTTTATATATTCTTCTGTTGTAGTTTCTCCGCCAAACTCATTTATTATATATTTCATATATCTTGAGTCTCTCGTTGGTGTTTCATTTTCAGGTGGACCTTTTTTTCTTTCTTTTCCTTGCTCAGCCTCTGTTTCACATACTATATACTTTATTTCCTTTAGTTTTTTTAATGCTATCTTCTCATCATAAAGCTCACGCATTTTAGCATACTCTTCTTCAGATAAAATACCATTGTCTTTCATCCTTGTTAATGTTTCAAAATCTATTATATCCTCCATATATGCATTATTAAGTTTTGACATATAATGATTTCTTTTTTCTTCATCTTCTGGCAATATTATTTCTATTAATTCTCTTCTAAGTTCTTGTACTTTTTCATCATTTAAATTTTTTAAGTTTTCTATACTTATTATTTCTTCTATGTATAAATCCCTTAATGATTTAGCAGAAAGTTCTGGAATTTCCTGACTTGATATTACCGTTTCAATCATATTCCTTGATATATTTCCTTGCATAAATTCTTCTACTAATAAATCATAAGGAAGCTGTCTACTTTCTGTCAAGTTTAAAATGGTGTCTTCATCAAGAGTATGTATTGGTAATATTCTTTCAGATATTAATTTTGCAATTTCTTTTTCTTTCTCTTCTTGACTCTTTTCACTTTGCATATATTTATCAAGTACATTTTTCCATCTATGCTCATTTTCTTCTTTACTTTGTTGATTTATTAAATTATTATACATTTTTTTAAATCTTTGCGTTAAGTCTTGGTTATTTACTATATTAACCATCCTATCTATAGTTAAAAACTCTAAAAACTCTTGATTATCTATATCGTCTATATATTCTGATGTGTTGTTTTGTTGTTGCTCATATAAATCGACTATTCTTTTTTCATCAATTATTCCTTCTTTTAACAATTTTAGAATGTCTTGGTTTGTCAATGGAATAGTTGTTAATGAATTAAAACCATTTAAATAAATATCCATTAAATCATCTGAAATATTTTCGATATACTGTCTTGGAATTTTATTTAATAATCGCATTAAAAATTTGCTATTTTCTATTCCTGCATTAAAATTGTACATTTCTATAGGACCAAAGTTTTGGATTGTTTTTTCTCTAGTAGCATTTTCTATTACTTTTACAATATTCATATTTCTTCCATCTAAGAGTTGTTTATATTCATGAGTTTTTATGTCCTTTTTATCTATTAATTGTAAGATTTCATAGTCGCTCCAACCTTTAAACATATGACTACTAGATTTTAACATATCATGTATAACTTCGTCTGGCGTCTCATCTATTATGTCTTTTGGAGTAATAATAGATAAATTAAGTAGTTCTTTAATTTTCTTTATATTATTGAAATCAGCATTTTGTTTTTTTATACTTTGTTTTATATGCTCTAATGTTGGTTGAATCTGATCTATAAATTCATCATTAATTACAGCTTTTTCTTTCAATTCAGCCAATCTTTTACGTATGATTTTCCATGTCTCCACCGACATTTCTTCTTTTATTGAACGTTCTAAAAATTTCTTAAATATTTCTTGAAAATGACTAGGAGATATTAATAAATCTCTTGAACTAGCTTCATCTGATAATACTAAAGCAATTCCTTCTGTTCCGACATTTTTAATTACTTTTATTTCTTCTTTTTTATTAATAAGTAATTTTGGAATTACAATTTCGGTTCTTCCCCAAATGAATCCTTTTTTGCTCCAACCTGTATCTTTTTCCGAACTATTTTTACTATTTGAATTTGGTCTATCCGCTATTTTTTGCATATCAGTTACTGTAAAATAATGTTCCATAACTAACTGTTGGAATTCACTATTGTCCATGTTTTTTAAATACTCGTCCAAATTTGTACTTTCCAAAATATCCTTTAAATATTGGTTTGCTCTCTTTATTTTTTCTGGTTCAAATATACCTTTAGCATTTACAACAGTTTCACCTGTCATCTCTCCAAGTATTTCGCTAATCGCCTCACCGTTCATTTCTCAAAATTTTTATATTATCAAAAGCTTTTAATCCATTATTCATTATTCTTTTCACCGATTAATAATCAGTATCCTCCTTTTTATATTTTTAATAAACATCTATAACCATTTTACCATGTTTTACATAAAATGTCAAAATAAATATTTAAATAAAGGAGCACATTGTGCTCCCCCTATTGGTTTGTGTATGTTTGCTTTGATGATTTATTAAGAGAATTGCCTATTTTGTCCATAAAGTCTGGAATATAGTCTAATAATCTATCTATTGATGAACAATGTTCTATTGGCAATAATCTAACATTATTTTCTTGTATTACTATAAATGCAACTGGGTTAATAGATACTCCTGCTCCAGAACCACCTCCAAATGGTAGTTTATATTGTATTTGTTCTTCTTTTTCTTTTTTATTATATTCATTTATAGCTTCTCCTTTGAATTCACTACCTCCTGCTGCAAACCCAAATCCAACTTTTGAAACAGGAATTATTATTACATTGTTAATTGTCTCTATTGGTTCACCTATTATTGTATTTACATCAATCATATTGCGTATGCTATCCATCGCTGTAGTCATCAAACCTTCTATTGGATGTTCACTCATTTTTATCACTTTTTCCTTTCTTTAAATAGATATATATTATGTTTATAATATGTACTATTTTTAGTTGAAATATACAGTTGAGTTTGATGTAATATGCATTTTTGTTAATATATATGGGCATTATTTTATACCTATATTTATTTGGTATATACTTGCTTATAATGTGAGGTAGTATATTTGATATTACTATAGAGATAAGAGTTATCAATTCAGTTGTTAAAATAGCATCTTCCAATCCTAAGTCTAACTCTAAATCTAAATAATCTAGCCTTGTATTTAATTTTTTTAATATATTGATATTTTTAATTGTTAAAAATTTTCTTCCTTTTTCCATATCAAATTTTTCTATGTTCATTTTTGAATACATCTTTCTTGCTCTCTCACTATTTAATTTAAAAGAAAATATTTTTATTTTTCCAAATAAATAA
>OMCP01000688.1_pt1 | contig 10738 bp, 7 predicted proteins | sample 1646051 | NCBI WGS metagenome assembly OMCP01 (sample SAMEA103958146, study PRJEB25191) | human gut metagenome
TACTTTATCCGCATTTGCATAGCCAAAAAACCGATTCGCATAATCTAGTAACAATGAATTCAAAAAGATAACATCTCTTTTTACTAACTGTTTAATTTTATATCGATACACCATCGCACCAGATTTTAAAAATTTATTTGTAGGTGGTTCTATCGTATCTTCACTCCCAAATCCCAAACACGCAGATAAAGTTGGGGCATGTGGCGGATATATTATCCTTGTAGCTGAACCCTTTAAGTGCTGTTTATATGCAGGACTCATTGTAATTATTGCCATATTTCTTGATAAAGGAAATATACCATAATCTTGCGGTGATACCATTTGAAGCAACATAGCATCTTCAAGCCGACCACTTTGCATTAGTGCATTCATCTTTCTTACACCAATAGGCCCCATATATGCAGCCCATCCTCTATCAGTAATAATTAAATCCTCTTTACTATTGTTTGTTCTTACAAATACATTATACGAAAAAACAACATCTTTCACATAATTAAAAATATTAATGTTCTCGCCTTTATTTGCTATGCTAACCAAATCTTCCTTATTTTGACATTCTAAAATCTTATTCATATTTTCGTAGAAATCACCACTGAATATATCCTTAAACGGGTCATTCTCAAAAATAAATCCATCTCTTTTTAAGGTCTTATACCAGAGATTATGTTCCATATTTTCATCCTTAACTCTTAAAGTCGTAATAATTAAGTACTTCTTTATTGTTAATAAGTCCTCTGATGTTAAAGCAATATTGTAGTTTTCTTTAAGAATTTTGTTGTTCAATATATTAGCAAACTGAACCTCTATCTTGTGACATAAGTCTTTCTCAATATTCTCAGGATAATACCCTTTTTCGGAAAATACTGATTTGGTACTCCTAGACTCTATATTTCCTGAACTCAAATCATAATACTGGATTTTTTCGTCTTCACAAAAATGTCTCAAAATGAGTTGAGGAATAAAATGGCTATTAACCATATAATCACCTCTTTACTGATTTGAGTATAACATATTATGATTAATTCTGCCATCACTAATCATCTAAGGATAATCTACACTAACCGAAATTCTCTTTGTAATTAGCTTCTTTCTTCCACTCGGCATCTTTTCAATTTCTCATGAATCTCCGGTTCAGCAAAGCAGTCCCGAGCAATTGTTATTGTGCCATTATATACATGATTTTCATTTCTATACTCAGGCTCATTCAAATTGTAACCGTCATATTCATACATGAAGGCATTCTCATCTTCTAAAACGAGATTAGCATGTGCTCCGATTTCCCGACTCATTCTAACACCTCGCTTCTATTCCAAAGTGCAATTCAACTATCTTATTTAGCTGGTGTGCAATCTCTGAAAAAACACAGCCCAAATCTAAAGTCTTAACACTGATTTTATTACCACTCATCATATAAGTGTTATTAGGCAGAACTGCTTCATCTGTTTTTGCATATAGCAGCATTCCGGACACTTCATGAGGCTGTGCAGCAAGCTCAATCTCCTTATTTTTAACATAAGTAAAAATCTGATAGAGATTGCTAGAATGAATGGTATGTATATCAAACTGTGACTGCGTTGTATGAGTATAGTACTTTGCATCAATAATGAGTACTTTCTCTTTATAAGTCAGCATAATATCCGTTTGCATTACAGGAAGCATTGCACCAATACCATCATCAAGTTGCCAAGGTATCTGTGATGCATTAGCTGTAATTTCCAGATACTCTTTTCTGTAATACTCAAGTATAAACTTCTCATATAACCTACACATGTGCTGCTCATCCACAAACTCCATAAGACGGATACTTCCATCAGAATTTGTTTGAAGCAGTCCTTTTACAACCAAATAGCATATAGAGATTAGCAATCTGTAAGTTTGATTATTGCGGTTATACCAAGCGTAAAAACGAAGAAGGCCGCTAGTACTGCGCTAGTGACCTTCATTGTTTATACACTTTTTTCTTCTTTCACAATATATTCCCTTAAATACTTAAACGGAAACGGAACAACAGTTAACATTCCATACCTTACAAACTCTACGCCCATAAGTGGCAATAATTCCTTAAAAATCAATTTACTACCATCTACCGCCTGTATCTCACGCACTACACAGCCTCTCTCAATTGTATACTTCATTCCATTACCAATTTCGCCAACTGAATATTTTGCATGTGTATCATCATGGTCAAAATAATTAATGTCAATATTTCCGGAAAGGTACTCGCGTCTCTCTTCTTCTCCACGCATGTAGGCATATAGCATAATACCGGTATTCTCAAAAACATAGCGGACAACTTCTTTCTTCGTAGTAATTCCTTTGAATAATCCCATTACATCGGCTTTCGTGTATTCTGCATTCACGTCGATATGTGGGATAACTATATCGATTTCTGCCTGTACTTTTATTTTATCTGTTGTATTCATTACTGCGCGAAGCCAAGTTACTACGTCTTTTCCTAGGAATCTACCTACACTAGCTACATTCTTAAGAACGTCACCCATTGCGGCATAATCAGGCATAGAATACATATTAGTATCCTTTATAAGATTAATATTACCCTCTGCATCTTTTACTAGACCTATAGTTCCTCTATAATCATTTTTATTTTCTTCATTCAAACCGAAATAATCCATGTATTTATCATACTCTGTTATGGTAAAAAGATTTCGTTTCAATGCTTCAATTTTAAATGAACCGTCCAGATGAATGGTCATAAAGTAATATGTACCATCTAAAACTACACCAAATAACCAGTCAGCTTTATATCCGTATTGACTCCAATCCACCAATGTAATTTTACCAGTAGCAATGTCCTTCTTAATTACAAGCTCTTTCAGAATATTATAAACTGCCGCTGATGATTGGTGTTTAAAATTCTCTACTGTAATATGCTGAACAACATAATCCTCCATGCTTTCTTGATGCGGGTCCACTTCCGAATCTGAATAGAAGGATTTATCATGTATATATCGTACGTTAAGCCTCTTCTTTGATAATCTTTTACCAACACTGCATTTTACCTCTGGAATAATTTTATTAATACCATCTGCTACGTCCTGCAAATAATCTTCAGAAGTTTCAGAGTGTACAACATCCACTATATTAATTCCAGAATTCAAAACTTCCTTTTTAACAATATCCTTATATAACTCCAATGACGCACGCTTATATTCCAAAGCTTCGTCAATACTATATTGTTTAAATTTAACACGAATATACTTACCAAATTCATTATGTAAGGCATTCAAAATATCATATAAAACACCCATCTTGGTACATGAAAACGTTTCATAATCCGTAAAGTCAAAGAATGTAATGCTACCCCTTTCACCATCTACGGGTTTAATAATAAAGTTTTCTCTACGGTCTTTATTTTCATTAGATACTCTTTTTAAGGTATTATTGTTATAACTGAACTCATATTGCGGATAATCCTGTAGCTTTCTTTTTTCAAATTTCATTTGCTTCTTAAGTGCTAGTGATGTCATCCTATGTGCTACCAAATTTACACACATATCATCTCCGACTTTAACCTCAAGGCACTGCATACCCCAAATAAAATTCTCCTTATCCTTATTCAGCCATGAAGGTCGAAAGCATAATAATTTCCCAGACAGATTATTAAAGGATATCATTTCATCAACCGGACTCGTTAACGCATTCAAAAATAATTGTGTCAACAAATACTCCGGTATACTGCTACTTGTCATAGATTTTATAGACAAGCTATCTCCATCCTCTTTTGCATTCAACAAACGTACAAACTCAGCTCTGGAAATAGCGTTTTTAGGAAGCATAACCCAAAAACTCTTTCCACTTTCAAATTGCAGAGCTGATATCTTTATATCATCAATATCCAGAAAAGTAGCTCCACCTTTTATATATTTATCCGATGTTGTAACATAATAAAAATCATAATCTTTGTCAATGTTGGAATATTCAAACGAAGCCAGAAGTTCATTCGAATAAAGTTTCTTTATACTCATTGCAAATATCCCTCCCGATTTATTTTGGATATGATTTCAGTTCCTATTTCTTTTCTATCTAACCGGTATAAGTATGGTATCTCAATAATTCTACCATTATCACTAGACGTAATTTGCATATTGTGATCAAGCATAATATTGATTATTACCGCTCTCTTTCCTCCACACTTATCTAGCTTTTCAAGGACGTTTTTCTTTTCTTCTTTCGCAGATATTAACATGGTTTCTTTCCATAACTTGAAATCAACATACACGCCATTACCTAGGGTATAATCAAACAATTCAAAAAACTCCGGTGGCATTTCCTGCAACGTTACTCCTGCATATTGTTCTAAAATATATTTACCAACAACTTCGCCTAAGGCACCTTTATAAATATTATTAAACATAGGTGGCGTCAATATAAACTCATTAGGAACAAAGCTCGTTGCATATCCATGCTTTTCAAACAATGCTTTCACTCCTGGGATTTGCATAATCTCTTTCAAATGCACCTCATCCTCTGACATCTTTTGTGGAAGACTACCATCAAACTTGATATTTATATTTTTATTATAGTCTCCTTCTTGCTCATAAGAATAAGCTGTAATTTCTCCCGGCGCACACATATATACAAGCTGATATTGCGAATTCTGTTCTACGTTTTTTCTGCTTAGTGTAGGCCTCATAAGACATAGCTCACGCAATGCTTTCCAATAGTCTATGCTATCATCAGTCCAATTGCGCTTCAGCTCATTTATAATCTGCATTGCCTTCAGTGCTAATGTTCCGGAACGATTTTCCATTACGGCAATATCCAAATTTTCATTTGTCTGACCATTATAATATGTTTTACCCACTTTAACTAATTCCGCAAATTCAGGATTCAACATTCGTTGTTCCACAATAGACAAATCGTAATCTGTTAGAATGGTATTATCTACATAAATATATATATCCGGATTCTTGAAACCGGTTCTACATATTCTTCCTACCGCCTGTATTAATGTTCGAAGCGCATAATTATTTACGGAATCTGTTTTATATGGTTCTCCCTTTTTTCCTGAAAAAGTATAGCCACCGCTGAAACATATAAAAGCATCTTTGATTACCGCAATACCATCTTTACGAGAAACTTCTCCTCTTTCCATCAAGAATTCCATCTGATATACAAAACGAATTAAATCCTCAGCTTCAATCCCCTTTTTGCTATCCACATTCACAAGAAGATTTGTCGGCTTCTCAAGATATATGCAGTCAAAGTCTTTTTCCATATCTCCTCTATCGTAATCATTAACTGCCACGATAGTAGCATTCACCGGTGCTTTATATTGCAAATTTTGTCCCGCACCAACTGTATTATAGGAAGATATGACAAAGAGTTTTTCTCCCTTTGACAATCTCTGTATAAACTCCGCACGCTTAGCATCATAATCTTCACTATTTATACTATATAACAGGTCTTTACCTTTTAATCCCTTGATACCATAAAGCTTAATAATAGCGTCCGCAAATTCCTCTAATAATTTAATATCAAAAAGCCCCTTATTCTCCTGTGGCAATTTATTATTAAGACACAAGAAGGATTTAACCGAATCATTTAAGATAAATGCCTTCATTACCTTTACAACACGAATAAAGTTATTCTTTGCATATTCAACGCGCTCAAATGATATTGATAATTTTTCCGCATACTTCTTTATAAGTGCTTCGTTTCCGTTAAATATCTCTGATAATTCAACTCTATCATCCGCATTATAAGAAACTGGCTCCACATGAATATTTACTTTGTCATAGTTTGCAACAAAAGTTTGAAATGACTCCTGCAATCTACACTTATCTGCTTCTGGCATCACATAATATTTATCCTGTAACATTCTTTGAAGATATTCCAAATCATAATTGCCAACAACCGTATCAAGTGTTGCGGTAGCTGAAATACCTATAATTTGAGCCTTATCAGACAAGTGAAGTAAAATACGTTCTGGCGAATCCTGAAAATCAAATAACTGAATCTCCGAACGCATACTGTGATTAGGATCATCTATAAAATCATAATAGCGAAATCCTCTATCATAAACAGAGCGGTCAAAATACTTTAACGACATTTTTCCATTGCTGTCTTTTTTATCTTTCTTCGACTTTACCTGGCCTCCCATTACGATAGGCTTCAAATACCTTATCTGTTCTCTTGATAAATGAAACTCTGTCAGCACTGACTCAATTGCATTTTCAAACGTATAATCATCGTCACCCGGCCTTTTATCCTCATCCTTATGATGCTTATAATTAAACGAAAGATTTCTAGCTCCATTCTGAAAATAAGTCAAGCAGCCTTTAACACTGGCAAGCAAACTTAATACGCCACCATCTTTCTCTGTTGGTCTTCTTTTTGTAAAACGCAACCAGTTCTGTTTTGCCTTCATATCGGTATCTATATCAATAAAAGCATTTTCTCCCTCAAATACCGAATGAAACTGTAAGTCATTAAAAATAAAATTACGACTTCTATCGCCCTTACCATCTTCTTCTGTTTTGAAGCTATATTGCATCGCAAAACGGTCATATGTTTCATCAAACACACCACCAAATCCTTCTATAATTTCCATAGGATTTTTCGCGTTTTTGTGTTCATCAAGATATGTTTGTTGTAACTTCGATGCAGTAGTAAGCTCTGCCGGAAAATCTCTAGTCTTCAAAGATGCATATACACGATGAAACAGACCTAAATAATCAATATGATTTTCTAAGCCTCTTGTTATAATCTGATTAAGTAACCTGTCTCTTGTTGCATCAAACTCATCTATAAAAATAATTGCATTTTTTGTAATATCATTATTGTAAAAACTATATGTAGGTTCAATAATCGTAGTATTCCCCAAGAAAAACTTGTCCATAGACATAAAAAATATCCGTTTTTCTCTCGTATATACTGCTGGATACAATTCTCCTATCCAATGATAATCAGGATTATTAGCAATATTCTTTAACTTTTCCTTTGGTGTCCTGAACTGCTTCAGCTCGCTTTCTATCACCTTACGAAAGGCACATTCCTGTTGCTTGCGAATAGCATCTTCTGCACTCTTGCACAAAACATTAAGAATTTCTCTACTGGTTCCTTTTAATTCACGCTTTTTATCTCTGTATTCGTTTAATAATTTTACTGAACCATGTAAATCCTTAAATTCTTGTTTCATAGTGATTGCTGTTGGAATTTTTCTGGCACGATATAACTCGTCCAATTTTTCTATAACCATATCAGCATTAGCTTCTATTCGCAAACAATATTTATCATAATCATCTGCTTTACCACGCCTTGCAAAATGTTCCCGCAACTCTTTATCCGGCAAATTTTTCTTAAGGGTTGTAACAAAGAAAATCTTCTTATCCTTGAATTCAGGCGCATCATAATTGTCGACCATAAAATCCAGTACACTATATGTTTTCCCAAAGCCGGTCGGCATATCTAACAAGAACAATCCCGTATCCGTTGACTTGCAAAAATTAACAATCGCCTGTTTCATAGTATCCTCCAAGTTTTTCTTACTTTGTCATCTATTATTTATAGAATATCTGCATAATATTTCCCATTCTCCAGCGAAAAGACCACTTCTCCAGGAACAAGTTTTTCTCCCATATTTGCACATCCTACCACAGTCATCGCCCACTCTGAATATTCATACGGAAGTTTATAACACACCGTCTCCCTACCATTTTCGATAGTAACCATAGGAGTACCTGTATTACCAAATCCAATCGATAAAACTTTGTACACATTCTTACCTTTTGTTATAGGCAATAGTGGTTGTCTTGATTCATCATAAAATACCTTTGCACCTCGCTGATTAAGGAAAAAATCTTCCCCAGCATTTTTTACAAACTCTATTGGCAACTTATTTTCCATAACAGCATATCTTTCTTGTAATGCTTGACAAACAAATGCATTAAAGTGTTCCGGTAAAATATCATAATTTTCATTTCTCAAAGCTTCTGCATTTTCAAATTGAGACATAAACTGTAACAAAGCTATAAATACCACCAAATCATCCGAATATATACCCGAGTACGTACTGTACCAATATTTATTATCCACACAAATTATCTGATACAACTTCTTATATAAGCCCAACTGGCTATCATCAAGAATAAACCACCCTGGTTCTAATAAAGTTTTTTCAATTCTTTCATTCGCATAATCATTAGTCAAAGCTTTTTTCAAAGACTGCATAACTTTTGAAATCAATCCTATAAACATATCTGCCATTCTAATGCCGACATATTCTTGAGAATTTGCCTCTTTTAAATTTACTAAGCCTTCTTTTTCTGCCGCCTTTAGCGTACTATGTAAATCTCCTTCTTCATCAATAACCAAATCATAATTTTTTATATTCATTTCCTGAAGAAGTTTTGCAAATCCATTAAAAGATGCATAATATTCCCAGTCCAGACTGATTATTGGTTCAACACTATCCAATAATAAAAGAATTTGTTTAAATGCTATATTTTCGCGTTCTTTTAACATCACATTGTCTTCGTTCAAACTTATTCTTTCAATAAAAAAAGTTCGCAACTCATCTACAAAATCCTCCGTTTTTTGATACATTGCTTCGATTACCTTGCGTGGATGATAAACAAGAATTGCCTTAATTATCGAATACTTCATACAATCAATATCGACAAAAAATGAATTGTGATAGTCTCTAAACACTTGTTGTATTACATATTCCACCTTACTAAAAACAGATATATATGTTACTGTGTTTTGATTAAACATCGAAAGCAAATCTTCATAAAAACCAATAGTATGATTATTTAAAGTTGCAAAGCCATATTTAAGGTCTTTCTGCTTCATAGTCTGACTTTTTAACTCGCCATTCTTCTTCCTATACGTATACTTTTCCTCAAAAGCTTCATATTGCTTAATAATTATATCTTCGTTTTCTTTTTTCCAACCGATTATTGCAGTAGAAAAGTTATCGTAATAGTTATCTGCTGTAACCGTTTGAATATTTATCTTCCGACTATGCTCTGTTTCGTCATAGAAAAAACTGTACTCCATTATTTCACCAAATTTCTTGTATTATAAATGCTGATTCAATACTAACTTCTGTTCCAAACCATTCTTGTATATGTATAACAATCTTCGCCTATCAAATACCGGATTAGCGTCATGTATTATGCTATGATGATTTGGACACATAATAAGCTGATTACTTGCGTCGTTATTTAAGCTGGATACAAAATAATCGATGTGATGTGCCTCCACAATATATGAGCCAAACTCTTCACCGATTAGCTGGCCACATATCTGGCAACGATAGCCATAAAGAAGCTTAAGATTATCTCCTATCTTCTTGTTGAGTTTTCTAATTTTTACAATCCTTTCTGTTTCAAGAATTGTAGATGATGAATCTTCTACATCATAGTTAAATTCTGCTTCCAATACGCGTTCCTTTTGACCAGAAACAGCCTGCCGTAAAGAAACAATATCATCAGCAACTATAGTCTCAAAAATATAGGAATCGTCGTACTCTGTCGTATATATAGCAAGGTATTCCTTACACTCTTCAGGCAACCTTATCATTGTTCTATCACCCGGTTCACGCATTTCACGTGTAGTCTTTATAAATTGATAGCTCTTCGAGAAGTATACCTGTAATGCTCTTGCAAGCTCACCATTCTTGGAATATCTTATCTGCAGTGTATCCTTTTTTCTCTTGAATTTCGGATCAAAATTCACATTAGTTATCTTTGCCTTATAAGATTTACCATTTAAATAAAGTATGATATCCTTGGACTCACCTCTTTTTAAGAAGCGTCCCATAATCTGTCCAAATACAACCTGATTATCAAAAGGTAAGGTGAGCCCTTCTTGCAATAAAGACCAGTCTACCTCTTTTTTATAGACGTAATTTTCAGTTGTCATCAAGGCTCACCTCCTTGCTAAAATCATAATATCGTAAGTATATTTTCTATTTTTTCAACAATTCTTTCCTGCTCTTCAAGTGGTGGTATCGGAAAGTACCAATTCTTCATAACATCAAATGGTGGTATATTTTTGATCGCACTGCCATTACTCTCATTTTGTGCAGTTTTTTTTAGATTTGCATCAAAATAGTACTGAAAAAAACTTTCTATTTACGCTTTCATCTGGGTGTAAAGAACATCTGAATGAACATCCTTCATAAAGAGAACTACTTCCAAAGGCTTTACATCAGTTCCAGTTGCCACGAGAGTTACCATTACTGCAATTCTAAAATCCTTCTCTGTTCTTAAATCTCTGATAAGTGCATTTGAATCTCCTGCCGAGTATGTAATCTTTTGTACAAACTTTTCCGGTATTGCATCATTTTCAAATTCACACTTAAATGCATCTTTTGCAATATCCACGATTTCAGTTGCGTGATTATCATCTTTTGCAAAAATTAATGTTTTTGGAATGTATTCCCATTTTTGCTCACGACTAGGATATAAATCCTCGTAAATGGCTTTCTTATATGCCATGAGCACTTCTTTTATCTGCTTTTTGTTCACAACAGATCTATCCAATTCTGTCGCACCATATTCAACTGAAGTTCCAGCATCTATTGTTTCAGATTTTCCAGTTCTTTTAGATGTTTATGTAATCTTAGCTCCTTTTTCAATCGTACCACCATGAGCTGTAATATCCGTAATAATTCGATATATACGAGGTGGAACATTAACTCCATCTACAACAGAATCATCATAGGTATATTCTTCAATAACATTCTTGTTAAAATATGCATATGCTT
>OMCP01000693.1_pt1 | contig 10697 bp, 10 predicted proteins | sample 1646051 | NCBI WGS metagenome assembly OMCP01 (sample SAMEA103958146, study PRJEB25191) | human gut metagenome
CGATAAACATATTAAAGGCTTTGCGGATATAACGTACAATAGCACTGTCGATAGCATCGCCGCCGCAGCGTACGCTCTTGCTGACAACAATGCCGCCCAGAGAAATTACGGCAACCTCACAGGTGCCGCCGCCGATATCAACAACCATGCTGCCGGTTGCTTCCTGTACAGGCAGGCCTGCACCGATTGCTGCCGCCATCGGTTCTTCAATCAAGTAAGCCTCACGCGCACCTGCTTCAATAGTAGCATCAACAACAGCACGCTTTTCTACTTCGGTAACACCGGAAGGCACACCAACCAGAATGCGCGGACGTACAAAGGTACGGTTGCCCATAGCCTGCTTAATAAAATATTTCAGCATAGACTGAGTAATTTCATAGTCGGCAATAACGCCATCCTTCATCGGACGGATAGCGACAATGTTACCGGGAGTACGGCCGATCATTCTCTTGGCCTCCGCACCGATTGCCAGTACCTCGTTAGTATCCTTTTCAACAGCTACTACCGACGGCTCGCGGATAATAATACCCTTATCCTTGCAATGCACCAGCGTATTTGCAGTGCCCAGATCTATACCCATGTCATCCGACATATTGTTAAAAATACTGATATTAGGGAAAGTAAACTTCATTTCCGACTATCCTCCTAAACTTCTAATGCTCCATCTTCCTGAAAGCTGTAATAAGCACCGTCCCCGATAATCAGATGGTCCAGAAGAGGAATCCCCAACGTTTGTCCTGCCGCCAGCAAAACAGCTGTCAGCTGCCTGTCCTCAATGCTTGGCTGTGGATCACCAGAAGGATGATTATGAACACAGACAATTTTTGCCGCACTATTTAAATATGCATCTTTAAATATTTCTCTAGGATGTACTAAACTTTTGTTCAAAGTTCCAATAAACATTTTTTTAGTAGTAATAATATTATTTTTAACATCCAAATATATAATATGAAACTCTTCTTGTTTTTTATCTTTGAATACTTCTTTGTAATAACTAACAATATCCCTAGGGTTATTAATATTATATTTTTTTAAACTAGTACTTGTCTGATATATTCTTCTACCAAGTTCAATACTAGCTAAAATAACAGTAGCTTTAACTTCTCCAACCCCTTTTAAAGATTTTAATTTATTCAAAGTAGCATAATTTAAATTTTTAACATCTCCATAATTAGCTAATATCGATCTTGATACATCCAAAACTGAAAGATCTTTAGTACCAACTTTTAAAATAATAGCCAGTAATTCCTCGTTTGATAAGTTTTCACAACCATACTTTTTAAGCCTCTCCCTAGGTCTATCAGTAATAGGAATATCTTTAAATTTTATTATCATTATTTACTCCCTTCAAAATAATTATTCTAAGAAAAAAACAAAAATTGCTTCTTTAAAAAAAATAATACTTAAATAGTATTATCTTTTTATTCCTAAATGCTCATATCCTTTATCAGTTACCATTCTACCTCTAGTTGTTCTTTTCAAATATCCCATTTGTAATAAATATGGTTCATAGACATCCTCTATTGTGGTAGCTTCTTCACCAATAGAAGATGCTATTGCTTCAATTCCTACAGGACCACCATTAAATCTTTCGATTATCGCTTTAATTAAATTATAGTCAGTCTCATCTAGTCCAACCGAATCAACTTTTAATCTTTTTAAAGCTTTATTCATAATATCAATATCAATAACACCATTGCCTTCTACCAAAGCAAAATCTCTTACTCTTTTAAAAAGACGATTGACAATTCTTGGAGTCCCTCTACTTCTTTTGGCAAGTTCCATCGCTGCTTCATCGGTGATTTCTGTATCTAATACCTTAGATGTTCTTTTAGCAATTAAGAAAAGTTCCTCATCAGTATAATAATTTAACTTAGCAATAATGCCAAAACGATCTCTAAGCGGTGCTGATAAATCGCCAGCTCTAGTAGTCGCCCCAACTAAAGTAAAGTGTGGAATATTAATCTTAATACTTCTACTACTACCTTCCCCACCAACAATAATATCCAAACAAAAATCTTCCATCGCAGAATACAGTATCTCTTCTATATACCTAGGTATCCTATGAATTTCATCAATAAACAAAACATCATTTTCATCTATTGAAGATAAAACCGCCGCTAAATCACCACTTTTTTCAATAGCAGGCCCAGAAATAGTTTTAAAATTACTCCCAAGTTCATTAGCAATAATCGAAGCTAACGTTGTCTTTCCTAACCCAGGAGGACCATATAATAAAACATGATCCAAACATTCCCCTCTTAATTTAGCACTCTTAATATAAATATCAATATTTTCTTTAACATCACTTTGACCAATATATTCATCTAATCTATTAGGTCTAATATCAAAATCAAAAGTATCTTCTTTTAATTCTTTATTTGTTACTATCCTCTCATCCATACATTTCACCTAAATAAATTATAACATCTATCCCCTAAACTAGCAAGCATTAAAAGAAAAAAACGAATAATTGTTTGCTTACATAAAAAAAGCCTAAAAAGGCTAATTTTTAATAATTTTAATCTTATTAATTATTGGCAATTCCTTAGCTTTACCGTTAATAACATTTAATATCCCAATAACAGCAATAACAAGAATTAAAATTCCAATTATATTTAAAGGCCATATCACCCACCAAGGTGTAATCTTACCACATTCATAAGAAATTCCCCATAGTTTGCAAGTTTTAGTAACTTTAATTACCGAAGTTAAAATCAAACTTAAAATACCATAAATAATTGCTACAAAAAACAAATTCATCCCTTGAACAGCATGATATTTTACCCATTTACTCTTCTTAGAAGTAAAGTAAGGAATAGGTGCTAGTATATAAGAAAGTACTGCCATTCCTTTATTATCTTCGATATCTTTCTTAGTAAAATTCTTAGTAGAATCATTCGTATCCATAATCTTAGTTACCGTATCTTTAGCATTATCTACAAATGTTTTTTCCTCGTTCTTTGTCATTTTTTCACTCCCTAACATAAAAGATAGCAAACAGAAAAAATCTGTTACCTCTAATAAAATTATACTATAAACATTTTAAAAAGTACACATATTTTTAATACAAATAAAAAAAAACCATAAAGGTTTTATTATTATAAGTGGCGTCCCCGATAGGATTCGAACCTATGACCGCACGCTTAGAAGGCGTGTGCTCTATCCAGCTGAGCTACGAGGACATCAGTAAATCAACAAGACATACTGATTATACACCAAAATAAATTTTTATTCAAGTACTTTTTTATAAATTTCTTCATTTTCGACCATAAATATTACTTCCTTAACATCTAACTCATTACTAACAGATAAACTAATAGTATATATTACTTCTTCTAAAATACTATTCCCCGTAATATCAGAAAGTATCAAATTACTAAAATTTAACTTAATTACATCATCTTTAATTTCGTAATCCAAAAGCTTAGTATTAACATTTAAAAAACTCATCAAATTACTTTCATATACTGGATTACTAGTAAGTTCCTCGATAATTATTTTAATTTTATCAAGTTTATCATTATTAATATATTTAGTTACTGGAACATAATAATAATTATCATTAAATTCATTAACATAAAATACCGTATAACTATCAATATTATTAGTACCCGTTAAATTATATACCTTATTTATACCATAATCTCTATCCAATAAAGAAGGTAATTGTTTATTACTATTTGGTAATTGTTTTAACTCTTCTCCTTCCACCAATATCTTTACACTGTCAATTCCATTTATACTAGTTAAAGTATAAATAAGTGATTCCAACATTTTTTCTTCATATTTTTTATTAATTTCTAATATTTCCTTAGAAAAATCGATCGTTAATACACCCTTATCCAAATTTAAAGCTAAAACTCTAGTCCCACTAGGTATAATAGCTTTAAACCCATTAGGAATAATATTACTTTTTTTCCCTTCAACTATTAAACCTTGCAATAAATCAGAAGCCTTATCTACGGCAGAAGAACAAGAACATCCCTTAATAAATGTTCTAGCTACATAATCATTATAATCGAGTAAATATATTGTTTCTAAATCATTCGTATATGTATATTCTAAATTTTGCTTAACATCTAAATTGCTATTATTAATTTTATTAGTAGGCATTAAATAAATAAGTAACAGAATAAATAAAGTTAATGCCGTAATAGTAATCTTTTTCAAAATCATTCTTTTTAACATAATACACCTCTAATAAAATATATGAAGCAAAAAAAATAGATATGAAAAAAAGTCACAAATTGTGACTATAAAGATATTTCTCCTAATCTAATTAATTCTACCACTGCTTGAGCACGACCTTTTACCCCTAGTTTTTGCATAACATTAGATATATGATTACGAACTGTTTTTTCACTAATTTCTAAAATATCAGCAATATCTCTAGTGGTTTTATTCAAAACAAGTAGGCTAAATACCTCTTTTTCCCTTTTTGTTAAAATACTCTTATTCATAAATCCTCTCTTCCCTTTACATCTGGGTTATACTTACTCATATTATTGTATGAAGAAATACGTGTTAAGTGAGGCCATTTAACCTAAATAAAAAGAAAATAATTAAAATAACTATCAAAAAAAATAGATATATATCTATTTTCTTGATTTTAAAATTATATTAATAATGCTACCAATACCATAGATTAAAGAAATAAAGATAATTATTCCACCTATAAAAGGTATCAATTTTAAAATAAACATTATAATAATACCAATTACACCACTTAAATATTTAGAAATATCCTTCTTAATAAGTTTATTAGTAATTAATCTACCTACAGTATAATCTGCTACTAAGAAAGATAACATTATAAATAAGACAAATAATATTGCAAGTAGTATACCTAAATAACTACCTATAGAAGAAATAATTAAAATAAGACAAACAATAGGTATTAAAATTAAACTAACTAACCCAATACCAATATTTTTAATAATAACATCATTTTTCAAACATTTATTATCAAAATTATCAAATATTTTAGGAAAAGCAACTAGTAAAACAAGCAGTAACAAAATAGAAGAAGCAATAGTTATAAAATAATTAACAACAATATCGGATGTTTCTATTTCATTTTTTTCTCTTTCGTAAGTTTTAATAATTAAATCTTTATTGTTATTTTTAAAATCAGCATCATCATTATATTCAAAAGTAGATAAAATACTACTATCACTATCAACTTCAATATCATCAGCAGTTATTTTAATATTTCCATTAATAGTAGCATCCTTAACCTCTAAAGAAGAAGCATACACTCTAACAGTTCTATTAAAAGTACCACTTAAAGTTACATTATTTCCAAATATTATAATATCACGATTTGCAGAAGATGCCTTATCAAAGACAACCATATTACCAAATATCGCCCCATCATTGGTAATTTCACCATTTATTCTAATTACATTACCAAATATTGCAGCATATTCACTTACCCCACCATAAGTAAGATTATTACCAAATAATAAATTAACTCCTTTAATTACATTATTAACTGTTACATTATTACCAAATACTAAATTACTGCCCTCAATATCTTCATCTAACTTAACATTCTCTGAAGCCTCAAAATTAAATCCTGCCTTAACATTATTAACTATATCCCCATTAGTTAAAACATCACTATCAGCATTTGTAGCCCAAACCGCATTTGTAATTACAAAAAATGTAAATAATAATACAAATATCTTACTTAACTTTTTCATCTTTATTCTTCTCCTTTAAAATATCTTGATAAAATTTAATCCATATCTTCAAAATATTTTCTTTACTATAGTAATCACTAATCTCATCAGATAATTTACTATATTTTTGATAAAATTTTAAATCACTACTTAGTTTCTTAATACATAAAACGAATTCATCATTATTATTCCCAGAAAGATATTTTTTAAACAAAATATCTTCATATAAATCTAAATCTCTAAGTAAAAGAGGTATTCCAATATTAACAGCTTCTAAAATAGCCATTGGAAATAATTCATTATAACTAGGCATAAATAATAAATCAGCCATATTAAACATATCATTCATCTTATCTCTTGGAACAATACCCAAAAACTTTAAATTACTAGGAGGATTTTCATATACTTGTTTTAATTCATCATAACCATCGGTAATCTTACCAAAAGAAAAACCACCGCACCAAACAAAAGTAATATCTGGCAAACTCTTAGCAACAGAAACAAAATCCAATACCCCTTTTCTAGTTTGAATTTGTCCTACCCCAAGTACCACAAAACTATCTTTTGAAATACCAAGTTCACTTCTTATATTATCTTTTTCTTTTTTACTCTTTTTATAAAAATTATCTTTAGATACATAATTTGGAATATAAGTAATCTTTTCCCTTTTAATATTATATTTTTCCAAATCTTTAATAAATATTGGATTAACTACCACCAAATGATCCGCATTATTATAAAACTTAATTACATACTTTTTAAAAATATTAAATATTGGTTTAGGTAACTTAATAGAACCATCTAGTGTATGAGGTAAAAAATGAACATAACATACACTTACCCCTTTAGTATTCTTCATCTTAAAATAAAAGTTTGGATTAATACTATGCACGTGAACAATATCAGCATCATTCTTATCATTTATCACAATATCAAAAACGTCACTAGCACCTTCCTTTAAAAGACCAACTTGTTCTAAATAGGCACTTCCAACTCCTTGACCCTCTACAGAATCTGCCTTTGATAACATATTAATTTTAATCTTCTTCATTAAATTTTCTCCTTTATCGAATCAATCTTATTATTAATATCGTGTCTAAAATATTTATAAGTAGTAATAATCGTAATAGCTACCGGAAGAGAAACGATTATTCCCCAAAAACCAAATAATGCTCCTCCAGCAAAAACTGCAAAAATATTTACAAGTGGATGCAAATTATTTGATTTACCAAATACTCTAGGTCCAATTACATAACTATCAAGTTGAGGACATACTAAACAAATAATAAGCGTTAAAACAGTTAACTTAGTACTAATAACCGAAGCAATAATCAAAGCTAAAACATTAACAATAAATCCACCAAAATAAGGAATAATATTAGTAATAGCAGCAAGTATTCCTAAGATTAAATAGTTAGGATGCCCAATTATGAAAAATGCTAAAGTATATTCGATAAATTGAATTAACATATTCTTACCCATACCAGAAAAATAATTAGTAATCTCTCTATCTAAAGTTTTTATATAATTATACCATTTCTTCTTTTTCTTAGAAAAATATTCCTTAATTGCTTCTCTTATCTTATCCATATCAATAAGTAAATATATAACTACAAAAATAATTATTACAACAGCAGCCACTATTCCAAAAGAAGCATTAATAAACCCAACTAAACCATTAGAAATATAATTACCAAAAGATTTAATAATATCTGAAGAAGTCTCAGCTAAAGTACTTTGCAATGTTCCTAAATTAATCTCATACTTAGATGAAATATCAGCAATAAATGTAGATATATTACTAATAAATAATAATATTTGATCATATAAAATTGGTATTACCAAAATAATAGAAACAACAAATAAACCAATAGATAAAAGCGAAGTAATCAAAACAGCTAACCATTTTGGTAATCCTTTATTTTGTAATTTCAAAACAAAAGGATATAAAGCATATGCAATAGCAAAAGCAATAATAAACGGATATATAACATTAAATACCTTATTTAATATTCCTGTAAGCAAACCTCCAGTTTGATACAGAAGAAAAATAATACCACAAAGAATTAAAATATTTAACAAACGATAATTAACACTTTTTTTATTCATATTTATCACCATCCTTAGTAAGTAATAACGTCACCGGTCCATCATTAGTTATATTAACAACCATATCAGCTCCAAAAATTCCTGTCTCTACTTTAATATTATGCTTTAACAACTCATTATTAAACTCATCATAAAGCTTACTAGCATCTTCACCACCTAAAGCATCCACATAAGATGGTCTCCTACCTTTTTTAGCATTACCATATAAAGTAAACTGCGATATCGATAAAATACTGCCATGAACATCCATAAGACTCTTATTCATAACACCATTCTCATCATCAAAAATTCTAAGATTAATTACCTTATCTACCATATAATCAATTTCCTTCTTAGAATCCCCATAAGTAAAACCAACAAGTAAAACCAAACCATTATCTATTTTACCAACTATCTTATTATCAACTAAAACCGAAGAATCTAAACTCCTTTGCACCAATACCCGCATCTTAACTCATCATCCTCTCCACACTTTTTACAAACTTCAAATTATTAATATCATTCATAAATTTATTCAAATTTTCTAAAGAAGCAACTAATACCGTTATAGTATATATCTTATCATTACCACTATTATAAGCGGATATATTTTGTATTTGAACATTATTACTAGATGCCTTAGTAACTAAATCGACCAAATTATCATCATCTTTAGTATGAATAATAACATCCGTAGGATATTTCTTATTAATTACCTCATTCCATTTAACATTAATAATTCTCTCATCAGTATCCAAAATATGTTGACAATTACTTCTATGAATAGAAATACCATTACCACGAGTAATATAACCAATGATATTATCACCAGGAACAGCCTTACAACAACTAGCTAAATTAACCTTAATATCGCCAATTCCCTCAACCAAAATATCATTTTTCAAAGTGATATTAGCTTGATTATTTAATTTAATCTTATTTAAAATATCTTCCTCCTTATCCTCACCATTAATAATTTTCAAAATAGTATTTAGACTATACTTATTAGTAGCAAAACCTAAATATAATTCATTAATATCCTTTAATTTAAGTTCATTTAAAATATTATCTAAATTATCATTACTAAGTATATCACTAATAGCATTACCACTTCTTCTAATTTCCTTTTCTAATATTTCACTACCCTTATTAATTAAATCTTCTCTTTCTAACTTACTATAAAAACTTTTAATCCTATTCTTAGCAGCAGCTGTAATAACAAAATTTAACCAATCCTTATTAGGACCCTTAGAAAGATTACTAGTATTTACCTTAACTATATCACCAGTATTAAGCTTATAATCTAAAGGAACAATATTATCATTAACAATAGCACCTACCATTTTATCTCCAACTTCACTATGAACCTTGTAAGCAAAATCAACCGGAGTAGACCCTTTTGGCAGTTCCAAAACATCTCCCTTAGGAGTATATACATAAATACTATCATTACCCAAAACATCATTTCTAACATCATTAATAAATTCTTCCGTACTACTAGCTTCCTCATTTAACTCAATAATGTTTCTAAATATTTGCAATTTTTGTTCCATAGCATCCTTCATCTTAGAAGCATCCGTATTCTCTTTATAAGACCAATGCGATGCAATACCATATTCAGCAATCTTATCCATTTCATAAGTCCTAATTTGAATTTCAAACAATTCACCATCTATTCCAAAAACAGTCGTATGCAAAGATTGATATAAATTAGTCTTAGGCATTGCAATAAAATCCTTAAATCTCTTAGGTACTGGTTTATACTTAGAATGAATAAGACCAAGCACCAAATAACATTCCTGTTCTGTCTCAACAAAAATTCTAAGTGCTAACAAATCATATATATCATTAAAACTTCTTCCCTTAGAAAGTTTATTATAAATACTATAAATACTCTTACTTCTACCCTTAATATCGTGTTTTATTCCGTGTTCATCAAGCATTAAAGACACTTCATTCATCATCTTATTAACCGCTTCATCACGTTCACTCTTCTTTAAATTAAGCCTTTCAACAACATCATAATATGCATCTGGCTTTAAATATCTTAAAGATAAATCCTCTAACTCACTTTTTAATTTATATATCCCTAATCTATGGGCAACCGGAGTTAAAATTTCTAAAGTTTCCTTAGCCTTCCTTTTTTGTTTCTCTTCAGGAAGCACATAAAGAGTTCTCATATTATGAAGTCTATCTGCAAGCTTTATAATAATAACCCTAACATCATTAGCAAGACCAACAAGTATCTTTCTTTGATTTTCAGCCATCTGCTCACTAACCGATGAAAACTTTATCTTATTAATCTTAGTAACCCCATCTACCAAAGAAGCAACCTCAGTTCCAAATAACTGTTCAATCTCCTCAAAAGTAGAATCAGAATCTTCTATCGTATCGTGTAACAAAGCAGCACATATCGCCTTAGCATCAGAAGAAGTCTCAGTTAAAATCAAAGCAACATTTAAAGGATGCTGAATATAATCATCCCCAGTAATTCTCTTTTGACCAAAGTGTTTTTCATTCGCATATTCATAAGCCTTCATAATCATATCAAGTTCATCTTGATTATGAATATAACTACTAACCTTATCCATCAAATCATTTATAGTAACCAACTTATTCTTATTACTCACCTTAATCACCACCCTCACAGTATCAAGATAAACTAATTATATCACGGATATATAAATATGTAAATTAAAAAAATAACCTAAGCAAATCTTAGATTATTATTAGATTATTATATATATTATGGATTACCCCCAGTAGTAATAGTAACAGAGTTATAAGTAGTAGAACCACTAGTATATGAAGGTACTGTACCAGTTATAAAATTATAAGCATCCAAAGTAGAATCATTTCTTCCTTGGGTTACATAATACCATTTAAACTTCTTACCAGAATTATTATATATAGTTGTTAAAT
>OMCP01000701.1_pt1 | contig 10656 bp, 7 predicted proteins | sample 1646051 | NCBI WGS metagenome assembly OMCP01 (sample SAMEA103958146, study PRJEB25191) | human gut metagenome
ATCGCACATATAGTACAAACATGGCAATATCTTAAATCCAATACATGTGCAACATCATTTATTTTCCATATTTTGCCTGCTTTTGGACAAATGTCATAACAGGACCCACATCCCGTACATCTGCTTTCATCAACCTCAATTTTTAAAATAAAAATTCCCCCAGAATTATAACTTTAAAGTGGCAACAGACATTGCTTTAAATCCAATATATACTTCTTTACCAATTGTAAGATTTAAATCTTTTTCTTTTAAATAATTTTGCATTGAAGAAGGTATTAACTTATTAATTGGATTATTTATTTTAACCTTCTTAATAGTAGTAGGCATTATTGCCAAAGATATGTTTTTTTCAAACGGAGGAGACGTCTATGGCAATAGATTAGATGGTATTGAAAATTACAAAGTATCCGATGAAATCAAAACAAAAGTAATAGAAGAATTAGAAAAAAATGAAAAAGTTAATACCGCAAGTATTAGAATTCAAGGTAAAATCATTTATGTAAATATCGATTATACCAAAGAAGTTTCATTGGATAATGCCAAAGAAATTGCCACAAAATCACTCCAAAACTTTACCGATGATATTAAAAAGTTTTATGATATTCAATATCTTCTAACCCAAAAAGAAGATGAAGAAAGTGAAGTGTTTCCAACGATGGGTAGCAAAAATGTAACTGCTACTACTATTGTTTGGATTAACAGTTAGGTGGTATTTATGAAAAATAAAAAAACTAATCGTATAATAATATTATCTTTAATAGGAATTATTCTCTTTATTTCCCTTTTAATCTTTATTCTAAACTATAGTAGAGATGATTCATCATTTTCGATTCTAGAAAAAAAATGGATTAACGATAATAAAGATAAAGTAGTAGATATCTCTGTTTATAACGATGTCCCTATTTATGGTAAAAATGGTTCGGGAGTAACATTTTCAATGTTAAATTCATTCTCCAAAGATCACGAAATTAAATTTAATATGATACCTTATTTAGCTGCTAATAAAGAAGCCTCATTAAAAAACATATCATTTAAAATACTAGGAGTAGATGAAGAAATAGGCCAAAACGACATATTGATGTATGAAGATTCATTTGTAGTTGTTTCTAGCAATAATAAAAAAATAGATATAATAGAAGATTTATCTGGTGTAACAATAGGTATAATTCAAGATTACCTTGCTAATGTAAGCCTATATCTAAGCAATGCCAAAGATGTATCCTATATGCCTTATACATCGATAGATAATCTAATGAGCGCCTTCAATTCTTCATCTATCGAATATATAGCTATTCCATATAATATGTATTTAGAACATATTCTAAAAAGTGAAAAAGCTCATGTTGTATTCCATATTGAAGAAATGAAATATAAATATGTCTTACAAATAAATAATAATGAACATTTATTAAATATAATGCGAAAATATTATAACAAATTTAAAAAAGAATCATTACAAGAAGTATACAGCGATAATTTCATTAATCTATTCTTTACTTCTAAAAATATTGCAGAAGCATTAAAAGCTAGCTACAATAGCAATAAGTATGTCTATGGATTTATTAGAAATATGCCTTATGAATCAGTAAATAATGGCAATTACGTTGGAACCCTTTCTAATTACATAAAAGAATTTGCCAAACTAGCAGACATCGATTTTAGATTTGTTGAATACGAAAATATCCAAACTCTAAAAGAAGATCTATCATCAGGTAGAGTAGATGTTGCCTTTGCCAATTTCAATACCGATGATTTAAGAATAGATTCTATTCTATCTATAGGGTTATTTAATGAAGAATATGTTGTATTATCCAATAAAGACATAACCGTATCTTCAGTTAAATCTTTAATAAAAGAACAAGTAGTAACCATCAAAGATAGCAAAATACATAAATATTTAACTGCTAATAATGTTAAAACAATTGGATATAATAATATTAACGACCTTCTTACCAATATAGATAATGATTCAATAATAGTAGTAGATTATGGTACATATAATTATTATTACAATAAAAAACTAGGCAATTATAATCTTTTATATACCAATAGATTAGATAGTGATTATCAATTTGTTATAAGAAACATCAGTGCCAATAGTACCTTTGCCAAACTATTTACCTATTATGTAGAAACCATTAACTATAATAACATAATGTATAAGTATAATATGAATTTTGACCTAAACGACGAAGCGACATTCAAAACATTTATTAAATATCTATTCATAGTCTTAGCAATTATCTGTGCGGTTGTTATGATACTAATTACATATTTAAAAAGAAGGAAAAAAAGTAAAAAAATAAAAAAAGAAGAAAAACTAAAATTTATTGATATGTTAACATCATTAAAAAATCGTAATTATTTAAATTACAACATGAAAAAATGGGATGAAAATGTTATTTATCCTCAAGCCATTGTCATCATTGACTTAAATAACATTAAATACATCAATGATAATTATGGTCTAGAAGAAGGGGATAATGTCATAAAAAAAGCCGCTTCCATTATGATCGTTAATCAATTAGAAAACAGTGATATCATAAGAACAGCTGGAAACGAATTTTTAATCTACTTAGTTGGTTACGATGAAAAACAAGTAGTAGCTTACTGTCGTAAAATGTATAAAGACTTAAAAGAACTACCTCATAATTTTGGTGCTGCTATTGGGTATAGTATGATTACAGATGATATTAAAACTATCGATGATGCAATCAATGAAGCCACTTTAGAAATGAGAAGCAATAAAGAAAAGATGTCATAATCTTTTCTTTCAGTTAAGGAGTAATTATGAAAGGAAACCTCAAAAAATATATAAAAGAAATATTCAACGCATTAAAAAGAAGAGAAATGGCCATTCTACCAGGCAATCTATCGTTTTTCCTCGTACTTTCATTAATCCCATTAATAACCTTACTTGTTTATTTTGCCTCTTTATTTTCCATTTCTATTGAAAACGTTATTGACCTACTTAACAAAGTATTACCAGAAGATTTTGCCATTATTGTAGCAGATATTATCTCTGGTAAAGGATTTGATGGTAGTGTTGGAACATTTGTAATAATCGCCATTATGGTTGCTACTAATGGAACTTATGCCCTAATAAAAGTATCAAATAGTCTTTATAACTTCGATGATACTCAAGAATTAAAAGATCGTATCAAAGCATTAATGATACTATTTGTAATTATAATGCTATTCTTATTCCTTTTAATAGTACCTATATTTGGTAACCAAATACTAGGTATAATAAAAAATGTAGATGGTCTATCCAAATTAATAAGTAACATTGAATTTATTTTCAATATTATCAAATGGCCATTTACATTCCTAATTATTTATTTTAACGTAAAACTAATATATTGTATGTCTCCAAGCCATAAAATCAAAAGCTATACAACAACCTATGGAGCACTACTAACAACCATTTTATGGATTGTAGCCACATATATCTTTAGTTACTATTTAAAACATTTCGCTAGATATGATATTTTATATGGCAACCTTTCTAGTATCATCATACTGATGATATGGATATATATGCTTTGCTACATATTCGTCCTAGGAATAGCCATTAACTCAACTAGATATCATAATATATTAAAAAATGATAATACTAATGAATGAATACATAAATAGTATTACTCATATATGTATTCATTTTACAGGCTACCCCAGTGATATCAATCTAGTTTAATAGTGAACTAACGATATTAACAATAAAAAAGTAATACTATTAATACCTAATTAGTAGCCTATAAAAATAGGTAAGCGACTAGTACAAGTCGCTTTTTATTTTAAAAAAAAAGAATTATCACATAATAATCCTCTAATCATAAATTACCGGTTTATTCCTATATTCCCTTTTTAAAAAATCATCACCCTTATCTTTTAAAATAAGACTGTATATTAAACTAACTCTAAATTCTATGTCCAAACATTTATACATATTTGGAATATATTTATTGATAATAGGAATATCTATATCTTTTTTAATTTTATTTAAATAATTTTTCCCTCTAGTATTAAAACCCAAAACCCTCAAATATTCTATTTCTAAATCCTTAGCATCCTCCTTAGTAAAATTAGTAAGAATATGAGTAAACATTCTATTAATCTTATTATAAGTATACCTTTTACTCTTAACCTTTAAAATTAATTCCTCCTTACTATTTACCATATTTATATATTTAATTATTCTATTTTCAATTCCCTCATCAACCGTTTGAAATTTATCTAAACAATCTATGTTATTAATAATTTGATATTTAAGCAAAGCAAAATACTTATCTTCATCGATTTCACTAAGATAATCATATATATTATAAGGTAAATAATTATTCACATTAACCCCATCTTTTAATAACTTTCTAATAGTAGAAGCACTCACAATATCACTATCCAAATTACTATTATGATAATCACTAGTCCTTCTAATAGAAAAAGGCTCAATATCATAATTATTTTTAATTATCTCCTTAACATAAGCTAAAGCTAATAAATCATTAGGTTTATCTAATTTAACCCCACTAATATCAAATAAAGCTTTGCTTAAAGAAGTAGGGTAGTTCAAACCTAAATCTAAGTATCTCTTAACTAAATGATTGTATCCATCATCCTTTAATTGAACAGAAGCTAAATTTTTAAGTAACTCTATATCATTACATTCACTACCAAAAACCAAAGTATCAATTTTTAAATGATTTAATATAGTTAAAGCACCTTTAGCAAATATATCTTGGTATTGTGTAGCAAAAGCAAATGGCAACTCCAAAACTAAATCAACCCCTGATTCAATAGCTAATCTAGTCTTATCCCACTTATTTAAAATAGAAGCTTCACCCCTTTGCATAAAACAAGAAGATAGACAAACAATAATCAAGCTATCCTTATAAGTCTCTTTAATTTTTTTAATTTGATATAAATGCCCATTATGAAAAGGATTATATTCACAAATAATACCGATCTTATGCATAAACTTCACCAAATATATAGTAACATAAAAGTTATACATCTGCAATATCATTAATAAAACAAATAAAGTACCAGTTAATTTACTATCCTTGTCAATTATATATTAATTTGTTATAATTATTAAGAAAGGAAGCAGTAAAAATGAAAAAGAAGTTATCCTTAAGTTTTATATTACCTGTATCAATTATTTTATTTGTCTTTTTAGTATTAAAAGTATGGCCATTTGGTGACAAAACGATCCTAGTTATCGATTCCAACACCCAATATGTGTCATTTATCAATTACTTAAAAACTTGTTTCTTTGGAACAAATGATTTTAAATATACCTTCTCAGCTACTCTAGGACAAAACTTTATCCCGCTACTAGGATACTATTTAATGAGTCCATTCAATCTAATAACCATATTTTTTAAACCAGAAAATATCAAAATGGTTTTAACAATTATTATTTTAGTAAAAATAGGATTATGTGGAGTTACTATGGAATATTATCTTCAAAAGAAATATCCAGATAAAAAAACCTTATTATTCTCCTTATCATACGCCTTAATGTCATATAATATTTTTTATATGTATCATTTAATGTGGTTAGACGCAATAATATTATTCCCCTTGATTATTCTAGGAATAGACTATATCTTTGAAGATAAAAAACCAACTCTTTATATATTTACCTTAGCCTTATCCATCATTTTTAATTATTATATTGGAGTAATCGTCTGCCTAGGCTCATTAATATATTTTATTTATAAATTAATATTAGAAAATAAAAATAAAGAAATAATTAAATTTAAAGTATTCATAAAATATAGTATTTCATCATTATTAGGTGGATTTCTATCAATGTTTATTTTATTACCATCATTTTTTGGTCTTTCTTCCAGTAAAGCTGTTTTTAGCCTAAGCAATTTAAAATTTGATATTCTCATCCCATATTTTAATGTAATTGCCAAAATGTTCACCGCCGCTACTGGAAATGGTGAAACTTGGCATGGTGGCCCAATGATTGCTTGTGGTATGGTTATATTTATTTTATTAATAATGTTTTTCCTAAACAAAAAAATTCCCAAAAGGAACAAAATAATTAACGCTATCTTATTATTTTGTCTAGCTACTACCTTTGTAGTTAAACCATTAGACTTACTATTCCACGGATTAAATACTCCAAATTGTTTCGATTTTAGACACGCTTTTATATTCGTCTTTTTTGAAATAATAATTGCTTGTAATTCATATATGAAACTAAATTACAATAAAGATGATTTAAAAAAAGTAAGCATCATAATTTGTTTAATAAGCATAATCATCTATCTATATAAATTTAAATTCAACGTATCAACATATGGACTAACTATTTTATTATCGCTTATTATTATGATAATAATTATACATTTTCTAAAAAAGAACAAAAACATATCCAAAGTTTTATTAATTATTGCAATAGCAGATTTAACAATAAATACTACCTCTGGAATATTAACCAATATTATGCCAGATAAACAATCAAATAGTGAGTTTAAAAATTATGTAATAAAAGTTGATAATATAATTAAAACATTAAAAGAAAAAGATAACTCTTTATATCGGATGGAAAAAACTTTTGATAGAGAAGATAATATCAATAAAAATATGCTTTCCATTAACGATTCAATGATATTTGATTATAACGGAATCAGCCATTTTGATTCAGTAACAAACAAAGAAGTAGAAAAATTAATGGAAAAGTTAGGCTTCAGAAGATTATTAACAAGAGCATACTATAATAAAAATGGTTCAACAATAACTTCGGATATGCTACTGTCAATTAAATACATTCTATCAAAAAATGAGTATAAAAACTATACTAAAATAATACAAGAAGAAGACCTAGCCATTTATCAAAATCCATATTATTTATCATTTGGTTATAAAATAAAAAATGATAATATTAATATTGAAAGTAATAATCCATTTTTAAATCAAAACAACATTGTAAAAGCATTTACCGGAATAAATGAAGATATTTATGAATATAGTCCTTATACTATAAGTTATGAAAATGTAAAAAAAACAAACGATACCTATCAAACAAACTCTATTGGTATACTAAAGTATAAAATTAAAATAACTAGTCCTGATGAATTATATTTCTATATTTCACCTCCAAGTGAAATTCAAACTACATATAAAAAAGCAAAAATGTATATAAATGATGTTTATTATGAAGATTATTTCACTAAATATAATTGGGGAGTTATCTCTTTAGGCAAACATCAAATTGGAACTACTATAGAACTAAAATTTGAATTTAAAGAACAATTAGAGATAAAAGATACATACTTTTATTATGAAAATATCGATATTCTAGAAAAACATTATCAAGAACTATCAAAAAATCAAATCGACTTTAAAAAAATCACCAGTTCCAAACTAGAAGGTAAAATTAACTTAGATAAATCATCTAAAATATTTTTAAACATTCCTTATGATGAAGGATGGACTCTTTTAGCAGATGGAGAAAAAATTAAATTAAATCCTATTTTAAACACATTAACATCTTTTGAATTACCAAGTGGAAATCACACCCTAACTCTAACTTACACTCCAAAATATTCTACCCTAGGTATTATAATATCTCTAATAACCTTATTATTCAGTATCTTATATATTATCCTTTGTGATAAAATTTGGAATATCTATACCAAATACAAAGAAATATTTAATTATCTAATAATCGGTGTATTAACTACATTAGTTAGTTTAGTATCCTATTTTATCTTATCTAGAATCTTAGATATCAGTAATAATATATACTTCATTATTGCTAATACCATATCTTGGATTTTATCAGTAACATTCGCATATTTTACCAATAAAAAATTTGTTTTTGAAAGTAAAACAAAGGGAAAAACCGCCTTAAAAGAAGCGTTCAAGTTTGTAACATCCAGATTAGCAACATTTATAATAGATCTAGTTATTATGTTTATATTAGTAAAATTAATCAAAATAAACAATGATTATGCTAAAATAATAGTTCAAATAATAGTATTAGTTTTAAATTACATATTTAGTAAATTACTAGTATTTACTAATAAAGAAAAAAACAAAATTGATAAAAAAGCTTAGTTATGTTATAATTTAAGAACAAAAGGAGTTTAATTATGAAAAAAATTAGTATCATTGTTCCTTGTTACAACGAAGAACAAGCAATACCATTCTTCTATGATGAAATAACGAAAATTGTCGAAGAAATGAAAAACAATTTTGAATTTATCTTTATAAATGATGGTTCAAAAGATAAAACAATTGAAGTAATCAAAGAATATTCTAAAAAAGATAAACGAGTAAAATACATTCATTTTTCCAGAAATTTTGGAAAAGAAGCCGCTATGCTAGCAGGATTAAAATTATCTACTGGAGATTATGTTGCTATTATGGATGCCGATTTACAAGACCCACCATCTCTTCTTCCCCAAATGCTAAACATTTTAGAAGATCCAAATAACGATTATGACTGTGTTGGTACAAGAAGAGTAACCCGTAAAGGTGAACCTCCTATTAGAAGCCTATTTGCCAGAATGTTTTATAAAATTATCAATAAAATGTCCAAAATTGAAATGGTTGATGGTGCAAGAGATTATCGTTTAATGTCAAGACAAATGGTCGATTCCATTCTTGAATTAGGAGAATACAATCGTTATTCCAAAGGTTTATTTCAATTTGTTGGATACAATACTAAATGGCTAGAATATGAAAATGTAGAAAGAGTAGCCGGAGAAACAAAATGGTCATTTTGGAAATTATTCCTATATGCTATCGAAGGAATTGTTGCTTTCTCAACTGCTCCCTTAGCTATAAGCTCAATTGCTGGAATTCTTTTCTGTATTATTTCCTTCATAATGATTATCATAATAATCGCCAAAACAATCATCTTTGGTGATCCTACAGCTGGTTGGCCAAGCCTAGTATGTATAATTTTCTTTGTAAGTGGTATTCAATTATTCTGTTTAGGTATCATTGGCCAATACCTATCTAAAACATACCTAGAAACCAAAAAAAGACCAATATATATAATAAAAGAAACTAACATCAAATAAAAGTTAGTTTCTTTCTTTATTTAATTATTTTATCTATATCAACCACATCTTGAACATCATCTTTTTTACTAGATAATGTTTTAAAATAATTATATTTTAAAACAAGATCATTTTTCTTAATAATATAATCAATATAACTATTCATCTTTTCCAAATATTCAAAATCTACATTCTTCTTATTGGTAACTACACCATCTTCAACATAAATATTACCATCATACCAAGAATAATCACTAAAAAATGTAATACCAGTATAATCCTTAGCCAAAGCATCCTTACCAATATATAAATTAGGATCATCTAAATAATCAAATAAATTTAATACCGTAGGTAATATATTTAACTGAGAAGTTACCTTCTTAATTGTCTTCTTCTTTAAATCCTTATTATATATAAAAAATGGTGTATTATTAATTAAATTATTTTCAGTATTCTTATATTTATCCAATATTGTTTTATCCGAAACAGTATACAAATAATGATCAGCATATCCCACAATAACCGTATCATCAAATAAATCTAGTTCCTTTAACTTATCTATTAAAAGACCAATCATGTCATCCGTTTCCTTAGCTTGTATGTAAATACATTCTTCTTCAGTAAGTTCAGGTATCTCTCCTAAAGGATAATCCCTTTTTAATAACTTATAACAAACACCCTTAGAAGAACTAAAAGGCATATGAACAGAGTAGGTAATAATATAATCAACAAATTTTTGATCACTTGGAAACATTAATTTAACAAACTCTTCATTATTAATAAGTTCCGTATCTAAAACATAATCATCATTATTATATCCTCCCATATCCTTAAGACCATAATAATTGTCATATCCAAAATTAGCATAATTAATCCCCCTAGAATAATATTCAGAAGAATTCATATGAAATGCATTAATCAAATAGCCCTCACTTTTAAAAATATTAGCTAAAGAATAATTAAACAAATTCTTATTAAAAGTATAAGCATTTTGGCTATAAGATATCGGAGTCAAATACCCAGTATTAACCGCAAATTCTGAATTAAAAGTAGAACCACCACCATTATAATAAGAATAGTGATTATCAAAATTAATTGAATTACTAACTAAATTATATAAATTAGGCATAATATCTTTTTTCACTAAAAATTTATCGATACCCTCTAACTGTAAGAAAATAATATTCTTACCCCTCATCTTACCAGTATAACTATTTTCCTCTTTCAAAGAAGAAGAACTAAATACTTCCTCTAAGAAACTCATCTCTGTTTCATTATCTGTCTTTTCATGTTTTAAATAAGTAATATAAAAATTTCTAAAAGAATATTCATAAAGTCCAGATATCATCATACTCTTATTACTATCATTAAAATTAATATAAACATTTCTAGGATTTCTCCAAGTATTCCAAGTAAGTTCCCTATTAGGTTTACCAAGTAACATCGGTATAAAACTATGAATAATAATAAAAATAATTAAACTAATTGGTAATAAATCATAATTATTCTTCTTCTTTGAAGGAATAGATCTATATCCTAAATAAAATAACAAAATAATAAAAATACCAAAAATATATATCCAAATATTAGCATTCTTTAAAGTATCCAATAAATAGGGGGTTCCCTC
>OMCP01000706.1_pt1 | contig 10621 bp, 10 predicted proteins | sample 1646051 | NCBI WGS metagenome assembly OMCP01 (sample SAMEA103958146, study PRJEB25191) | human gut metagenome
AAATAATTTAACATAATTTGAATAGGACCATAGTGGAATGTAAATTAGTTTATGACGATAGCTTATCTTACTATGAGTTGCTATTTGAATAGGACCATAGTGGAATGTAAATTTCCACGTATAAATATGTAAAGTTGAATTTAATATATTTGAATAGGACCATAGTGGAATGTAAATAAATGTTTTAGAATGATATTATATATGAGTTCATAATTTGAATAGGACCATAGTGGAATGTAAATTGACATATCTTTATTGGCTTCATAGTAAAAGAGCCATAATTTGAATAGGACCATAGTGGAATGTAAATTGGTTTTTTAAGATATGGTATTTTAATAATTTTATTTATTTGAATAGGACCATAGTGGAATGTAAATATTAGAGATTTTCTATGCATGTTTAAAATTGTCTCGATTTGAATAGGACCATAGTGGAATGTAAATGATGAGCGAGAAAAAATGTGGTATTTAGTTGACCAATTTGAATAGGACCATAGTGGAATGTAAATGCAACGATTGCTGACAGAATCATCAAAGCAGTTAGAATTTGAATAGGACCATAGTGGAATGTAAATATCGGTGAACGTTCTGCAACAGTTGATATCGGTTCATTTGAATAGGACCATAGTGGAATGTAAATGAACTAACACCAGATTTAAACAACTTAATTAATTCATTTGAATAGGACCATAGTGGAATGTAAATCTACATTTCTAAATTTGTTAATTTTGTTTAAGGCAATTTGAATAGGACCATAGTGGAATGTAAATAAAATAGAAAAAATGAATAATGATGTACAAAGTTTTATTTGAATAGGACCATAGTGGAATGTAAATATTATTGGTATTAAATTGGGTTTGCGTGTCCTTAATTTGAATAGGACCATAGTGGAATGTAAATTGTTATTCTGGTATTCATTAATTGGCATCATATTGATTTGAATAGGACCATAGTGGAATGTAAATATAACTGCATTGGTGGTAAGAAAAGTTGGAAATACATTTGAATAGGACCATAGTGGAATGTAAATCAAATTACTAGTGTTAAAAAAAATAATTTTATGTTATTTGAATAGGACCATAGTGGAATGTAAATAGTAAATGCTTAATAGCCGGTACCTAGATTTATACTACTGCTATATGAGAAAATATCAATATTAAATTTGTTCGAATTGTACAATTCGTCTAACACAAGGAGGGACTCAATATGAACTCATTACCAGCAGAAAAACAATACCAGCTTGCTAAATGGGCAGATATTATTAAATCATGTAAGTCCAGTGGAATGATGGTATCCGAATGGCTTAAGCAGAATAACGTTTCAAAGGATCAGTATTACTATTTGCAACGTAAATTGAAAGATGCATGTTTAGAATCATTGCAAGAAGAGCAAGTAGCATTTGTTGAATTACCAGTAGAGGCTTCGAGGGGTAGCACCAATAAGCCGGTTACAAAAAAAGCGACTATTAAATCTACCACGTTAACACCAGAAAATAATGTAGTTGATGCGACACTTAAAATAGCCTGTGCAAACATAGATATTTATGATAATGCGTCACCATAGTTTATAAGAAATTTTGTGGAGGCATTTATGTATGTTAAATAATGCCACAGGTTTTACTGATTTATGGAGGGGGGTCGAAGGTTTAGCAAGTATAGTTAAGTTTCAATTTAATCTTGATCCATACGATAAAGATACACTTTTTTTGTTTTGTGGTCGAAGAAGCGATAGAATTAAAGCGTTATTATGGGAAGGTGATGGATTCCTGTTTATGTATAAGCGACTAAATATAGGAGCATTCGAATGGCCAAGAAGTAACGATGAAGCAATCGAAATTGATGAATACCAATATCGTCAGCTTATGCAGGGATTTTCAATCGTAGCACGCAGACCGATAATCGAGATTGAAGACCCACCAAGGTTGATGTAATATTTGTGCAATATGTAGAAAATAAAAAATTCTATGTGGATAAATGCCATAACCGACTATCTAAAAAAGAGCCAAAAATAACGAATTTAACTGTAAATAGTGGATAATAGTTTTTAAAAAACATATAAAATCTGATTCTTAAGAAGTGTTATCCACAGTCAAAATGACGAGACACTAATGTTTATAAAGTGGAGAATTTACTCTAAATATGCTATACTTATATAAATTTTAAAAGGAGGCGTAATTATGTAGATGAAGTTTACAGAAGAATTGCTATCTTAAGGACTATTCAGGAGTATGTGTGATGGATAGAGAGTACTTGCTATGAAACATTTACATTTCGCCCAACATTTCCTCATTAATAACCGACTCGCATTTACTGAGTTTAAGTTGAAGTTCATAGATTGTTTTCTGAATAGGTTCGCGGTCAAAAATACTGCATATTGCTACACAAAATGATGTATTTCTATTTATAATAAGCTTGATGATATTCACAACAGTTTTGATGATGCATAGTAAAGCAATGATATATAATGCTGATAAGATCTGCAATTTTACTGCCATAAAAGAAGTTATTACGGAAGCAATAAGACTGTTTCTTAGAGTTTTCCATATTTGTGAATATTTATACTTATAATATGAAATTTTAAACGTAAATCATGTGCAACATCACTAATGACACGGACATCAGTAGCTGTAAGTTCAGAATCAGTTGAATACATCAGATTAAATGCCTTGTCCTCAATTACATTACGTTTGGTTAATATCTGCGATGGATTTGAGAAAATTAATAATACAGCGCCGGCTATTATAATAAAGATTCCAGCAATTAATTTCTGACGCTCCTTATGTACGTCTACCATTTCTAACATATATTTTGTGCTAAGAGATAAAGATGGAGGAGTTAAAGAATCTGAAGTGTTTGAAATCTCCTTTGCAAAATCTTTAAAGTCATCACAAAAAGAGTCATACATAGCATATGGTTTAACAACTTTTACAGTAAAAGATTTTTTCTGTAAATCAGAAGAAGTCTGTGATGATAAAAAATCATATGTAAACTTATTAATATTTTGTTGTGAAGAATAAGTAGAGTTGTGGTCTATAAAATCGTTGAAATCATCATAACTATTGCCTACTTTTAATACATAATATTTATCAGAAGAAGAAAAATTCACTGCATAATAATATGATTCAATATCAGATAAAGAGTACATAGTGGCATCTACTGAACAAATTGGAAAAAATGTTTCGGTATTAGAATCTATACTACCTGACATATTAATATACGAGAAATTAATATAATCGCCTTTTTTAATATTAGAAAGATTATAGTCAGATGTTTTTTTAGAAATTACAGTCATATGCTTTAGTCCCTGACGGTTAATAAAACCAGTTATAGCCAGATAAATCCCCCATACAAGAAATGATATTCCAAAGATAAATAAAAGTGATATATTTACATCATATTTCTGTTTCTGTTTCATTTCGAATAACTCCTTTAGGGTATGGTTTAGATTTAATGTTAATATATAAAACCAATAGTAATTTTATTTATATATAATAATATATTGATATTCTACATTTACATTAAGACTGATTAAAGAGACAAAAAATCTACATTTTAATCACAATAAATATAGCTTCATTCTAACACAGATTATAAAAGAAGTATAATAAAAGTAAATTAGTGAAATAGGACAAAAAATGTCTAAAAAATGAAATTGAAAATCTACTTGAAAAATCACAACATAAGTGTTAAAATTCATATCTGTTTAGGAAATCAGGTATATATAATAAATAAGAAGAAACATATAAATGACAAAGATGTCGCCTGGCAGAAGTTAGGCGAATTATTTTTGTGAATTTATAAAAGGTGAAAAAGATACTAAAGAAAGGATAAGACCCAGATATTTTCACTTTTTAGTTGGGCAATATCACGTATTCTGTGATAAATCGGTATATAAAAATGATAGCAAAAATAGTTGCAGTTTCAATTTTTTTACTGATGTTTGTCCTTATAATTATGGACAAAATCGAAAGACACATAGTTACTCTGGTGTGCGGTGTTGCAACCATAGGTATAGTGTTAGGGGGATGTATGCATAGCATGCATGCGATTATTGAGACATTGAATGTTAAGGGAATATTTACATTAGATTTCTGGTATCAGTCAGGTGAGGCAACAGAAAGTTCAAGTGGTATTAATTGGGCAACCATAATATTTATACTTGGAATGATGGTTATGGTAGAGGGAATGGCGAAAGCAGGTTTCTTCCGCTGGTTATGTATGACAATTGCCAAAGCAGTACATTACAGGGTTATTCCTATATTTTTGACATTTATGATTATGTCATCAGTTCTTGCAATGTTTATTGACAGTATAACGGTAATACTTTTCCTTGCTGCTGTAACTGTTGAGTTAGCAGGTTTATTGAAATTCAATCCGGTGCCTATGATATTGGCAGAAGTATTTTGCGCCAACTTAGGTGGCTCGGCTACAATGTGTGGAGATCCACCTAACATTATTATTGGTACATCATTAGGTTATTCATTTGCGGATTTTATATCAAATACAGGTGTGATAGCAGGAATTTCCCTTATTGCTATAGTAATATTCTTCTATTTCTGTTTTAGAAAAGAGCTTAAAGCAAGTGAAGTAGCTATTGGCCAGATAGATGAAAGTACATATCCAAATCCGAAAGATGCGATTACTGACAAAAAAAGATTTATTTTTAGTTGTATTATATTTGCTTGTGCTATAATATTATTAGTAACACATGCTCAGACAGGACTTACGGTTGCATTTATTGGTATGTTTATTGCGATAGTTACTTTATTAGTCGCAGGAAAGTCTATTAAATCACTGATAAAAGGAATTGATTATAAAACACTTCTGTTCTTTATTGGTTTGTTTATGGTTGTTGGCGGACTTGAACAGACGGGTGTGTTAGAAGTCATAGCTAATTTTATTGAGAAAATCAGTGGTGGAAATGTTAAGATGATGGTTGTAATAATCATCTGGATATCTGCATTTGCAAGTGCATTCATAGATAACATTCCATTTGCGGCAACTATGATTCCTGTAATTAAGAATCTTTCGATTGTATCTGGTGCAAATCTGGCAGTATTGGCATGGGCATTGTCAATGGGAACAGATATTGGTGGTAGCGCTACACCAATCGGAGCATCAGCAAATGTTGTTGGAACATCAGTGGCAGCTAAGGCGGGACATCCTGTAGGCTGGGGTAAATATTGCAAATCAGCAGTTCCTGCAACTATGATGGTACTAGTTATTTCAACAGTATTTATATTAGTTCGTTACTTTTAAATAGTACGGATAAGGAGTAGTGTGAAAATACGGATTGATATCTGTTTTTTTACACAGCTATTTGTGCCGCGGGCGCCACAAATAGCATCTATCGCAGAGCTAAATCTGGTATTTAGCTTGCGGTTCCTCCGGCAGTTTGAGCCTGCGGAATGGAGATTAGTATGGAAAAACAGATTATTATTTCAGTTGGTCGAGAATTCGGAAGTGGTGGTCATGTTATTGCTGAAGAATTAGCTAAGAGATTTGATTTGCCATTTTATGACCATAACTTATTAGATGCAATTGCTTCTGAGAAGAATGTTAATGCAAAAGAACTTGAGAAATATGATGAAATTCCAAAGAATAAAATTTTTTCGAGAACTGTAAATGGATATAGTAATTCACCTGAACAAAACATTGCAAATATGCAGTTTGATTATCTTAAGAATAAGGCTTCGGAAGGTGAATCTTTTGTCGTTGTAGGAAGATGTTCAGAGACAATGTTAAAAGATTATGCTGGTTTGATAAGTATATTTATTCTTGGCGATATGTCTGAAAAGATAAAACGTATAGCTCAATTACATGATATGTCAGAAGAAGAAGCACGAAGGCTGATTATTCATAAGGATAAGAAACGTAAGGCATATCACAATTACTATTGTGAAGGTAAATGGGGTGACTCAAGGAATTACGATTTTTCAATAAACAGTAGCAAGCTGGGAATAGAAGAGACAGTTGATGCTATCGAAGATTATATAAAAAGACGTATGAAAAAGTAATTGAAAGATTAAAATAATTGCACTAGTTATTTTATGTAACATTATAAGTACATAGAATAAATTGGTGCAATTTTTATTATAATTTATTCAAAATTCTCACATACATATGTAGCTTATATTTACTTAATACAGATAATTTAATTATAATATGTATGTGAGAAGTTTGAATAATTTATCATAAAAGGTAGTTTGGATATTTTCTATGTATCTATAATACAAATGTATATATTAATGTTCCTATAACACCTGTGCCAAATATAATGGTTATGGCATTTAACTTAAATTTTCTAAGTAAAATCAATGCACCGGCAAATAGCAATGTTTCAACATATCTGAAGTTACCTAGTGAAATACCATGTTTATCTGCATTAAATAGAGCAAGCAGAAGTATTGATAATCCTGCGGAAGCAATTAATGCAACTACAGCAGGACGGAGAGCAGAAAGAATAGTCTGTACTGCACCTAAGTTCCTATATTTATAATAAAATCTTGCAAGTATTGAGCATATGATAAATGATGGGAGTATACAACCCATTGTGCAGATAATTGAACCCGGAAGTCCAGATAATTTTGTACCTACAAATGTAGCTGCATTGATAGATATTGAACCTGGTGTCATTTCTGCTATAGTAATAAGGTCTGTAAATTCAGACATAGTGATTAATTTATGAATCTCCACAATCTGATTCTGGATTAATGGGATAGCAGCATATCCACCACCAACTGAGAATAAACCAACTTGTATAAAGCTTATAAACATTTTTAAGAGTAACATTATTTAGCACCTCTTTTCGTAGTATCAGATTTTAAATGTTTTGCTTTAATGGTATCGGTTAATGCATTGATAATACCGATTATAAGACATGTAAATATAATAAGCATTGCACTAATATCGAAAAACCACACTGCAATAAATGATATAATCATAAGACCTATGTAAAGAACTTTTTTGGTCTTGCAGACATTTTTAGCAAGATTAAGTACCACATCAAAGATTACAGCGGCAACACCTGCACGCATTACCTGTAGGGCAATTGCAATTGTTTTGTTGGCACAGAATTGTTTATAGAAAATAGCTACGATGGAAATTATTATCATAGGTGGAAGTGAAGTCCCGATTATTCCAATTATGGAACCTAATACACCCGCCATTCTGTAACCGATAATTACAGAGGCATTAATGGGAATTGGGCCGGGAGATGATTGGGAGATGGCTGTTATATCAAGCATTTCATCTTCATCAAACCATTTTAATTCCTCAACAAATTTTTTCTTCATAAGAGATACAATTACAAATCCACCACCAAATGTAAATGCACTTAAAGTAAACATAGAGATAAATAATTGCCACAGCATTTTTGGTTTTGATGATGCATTTTCGTTAGAAGTATTAATATTCATTTTTATGCTAATCCTCGCTATTCTGTTAATTTTCCGAAAACAATAATACAGCTATTGACTTAATAAGTAAAATATATAATAATTATAATATATATAAGTAAAAACCTATATAAAGTTTATCATAGTGACTAAAATGCTAGAAAGGAGGGAGACAGTGACCCTAAGGCATTTAGAGATTTATGTAAAAGTTGTAGAAACAGGGAGTATGAGTACCGCTTCAAAAGAATTATTTGTTACACAACCGACGGTCAGTGGTGCAATATCCGAGTTAGAAAAGGAATATAAGGTTGTATTATTTGAACGTCTTAATAAGAGAATCTATATTACTAAAGAAGGCGAAAAGTTATATATGTATGCAAGAAAAATGTTAAGTATTGCAGAGGATATGGAACGGCAGATTGGCTCAAATGAAGATAATTCACCTGTAAGAATTGGCGCTACCGTAACAATTGGTACATGTATGTTGCCGGAATATATTAATCAATTTTCAGGACATTCATCTAATGTAGACATTTCCAATACCAGAAATATTGTACAACTTGTGTTGTCGAACAAGTTAGATGTCGGGCTTGTAGAGGGACGGGTAACAAATGATGATATACGTTCTATTTCATTTATGAAAGATGAGATGATGTTTATATGCAAGAAGAATCATAAGCTGGCAGGACGTAAACGTGTTAATCTTGAGGAAGTTTTAAGATATCCTCTGATTCTAAGGGAGAAAGACAGTGGAACAAGAACAATCATAGATGAGGCAATCGAAAGTAAAGATAATCTAAAAGCAAATGTAATATGGAACTGTAATAATACGCAGGCAATTATAAATGCTGTGTTATCAGAAATTGGTGTAACGATTTTATCACCAAGTCTGATAATAGGATATGATGAACTATGTGCAATAAGAATTAAGGATGTTAAAATAGAAAGAGATTTTCAGTTAATAATTCATAAAGATAAATATGTGACAAACAAGTTGCAGGAATTTATGGATATTGTGTTGAATAAGTAGTGAAGAATATAGGAGATTAGTATGAAAAACAAAAAAGCAAAAAATACAAAAAAATCATCATATATTGATTGTTATTATATGAACACTAATGAAATCGGCAGCAGAGATTTATATGAGACTATCAGTGAGGTGGCGAAGAATAAGATAGAATTCTGGGAGGCAGCCGATGTTATAGAAATTGAACTTGGTGAGAAATCAAGTATAGACATAGAAAAACTTTCTATGTTCCGAGATGTGGATGATAAGAAATTCCTTGATACTCATAATGTAAATGTAATATATGGTATAAAAACAGATTCAGAACACAGAGAAGATATGGAGAAAATATTCAGAGACGTTGTTGGAAAAATTGGTGGTTTTGTCTGCTCAGATTCAGATGATTTTATGCCGATATTTATAAGGTAACTGATAAAAAGAACATATTAAGGACGTGAATTAAATGCAGGATAAATTGAGAAAAACAATGGGTGAAATCTGGCGTTCTATTAAGGAAAATAAGAAAAAAGTAATTTTAGCAACTATAGTTGTAGTTGCTCTTGTTGCTATTATAACCATTCTATTATTAAACCGACAAAGAAGTGTAACGGCATCAGGTGGTAATGCATCGGGTGGTGAAAATGCAGTCAAAAATACGGAGATTACAACGCCTAAAGAGTCTGATGAAACTTCTAAGGCTCAGCAGGAAGATGATAGTTCGAAAAATAATAATGAAGAGGATAAAGAAGGAGATAACAGGGAAAATAATAATGAAACAAAGACAGAACAGTCTGATAACAATAATAATCAGGTAATGGGAAATGTTGTAACTAATCCAAGTGGAAGGTTGAAAGTAACAGGCTCTAAGCTTACTGATGCAGCAGGAAATGTCGTACAATTAAGAGGCATAAGTACACATGGAATAGCATGGTTTCCGGATTATATTAATGCCGAATGTTTTAAAGAATTACATAATAATTTCGGGATAAATGTAATCAGACTTGCAATGTATACCGCCGAATATAATGGTTATTGTACAGGAGGAGATAAGAATTATCTTAAGAATCTGATTGATAAGGGTGTAAGATATGCAACAGATAATGGAATGTATGTGATAATTGACTGGCATATTTTATCAGACGGTAATCCTAACACATACATAGTTGAAGCAAAACAGTTCTTTAATGAAATGGCATCTAAATATGCTGCAAATAACAATGTGATATATGAAATCTGCAATGAGCCAAATGGTGGTACGAGCTGGCAGGATATTAAGAATTATGCAAATGAAATTATTCCGGTAATACGTCAATATGACAAAGATGCAGTGATATTAGTAGGAACACCTAATTGGTCGCAATATGTAGACCAAGCACTTGCTGATTCGATAACAGGATATGAAAACATTATGTATACATTTCATTTCTATGCAGCAACACATAGAGATGATATGAGGCAGAATGTGCAGAATGCTGTAAATGCCGGATTACCTGTATTTGTATCTGAATTTGGAATATGTGATGCTTCAGGAAATGGTGGTATTGATGAGGAGCAGTCAGGTAAATGGATTAAGATGCTAAATGATAATCAGATTAGTTATGTTATCTGGAATCTGTCTAATAAAAATGAAACCTCGTCGCTCATAAGTTCAGCTTGCAATAAATTCAGCGGATTTACGGTAAATGACCTTAGTGAATGTGGTAAATGGTTCTTAAAATTAATGACAGGACAGTTGAGGTTACCTGAAAACGCAGGAAATATTTCAAATAATAATCAATCAAATACCAATCAGTCGCAAGGTGGTAATCAGACAACTTATGGTATGGTAAATGTAGGAAATTCGGCAAAGGTTGTGAATTCGTGGCAGGCAGATGGCAAGACATATTATCAATATGAGATAACAGTTACGAATAATTCAGGCAAGACTTGTGGAAGCTGGAAGACACAGATAACTTTTAGCGAAAATGTGGAATTAAAGGATAAATGGAATGGTAATTTTGAGGTAAATAATAATGTCATTACAATAACATCAGTAGAATATAATGGAACTTTGACAAATGGTGAATCAACTGGTAATATTGGAATAATTGTGGGTGGAAGCAGTAATTTGAAAATAAAATAATTAACTTCGAAAAAGTATTATGAGGAGATATAGTGTAAAAAAATGCTGATGCTATTTTTTACACAGCTATTTGTTTCGGAGCGAAAGCAAATAGCCAT
>OMCP01000710.1_pt1 | contig 10561 bp, 8 predicted proteins | sample 1646051 | NCBI WGS metagenome assembly OMCP01 (sample SAMEA103958146, study PRJEB25191) | human gut metagenome
AACGCGGAGCTGCTGCAAAGCGCCGTCTCTGCCGTGCTGGTGACGCGCCAGGCGGTGCGCTTGCAGCTCAAAAACGGACAGATCATTGGAAAGGAAGATCTCGGATGAACGAAGAAAAGCCGCGTGTCATTATCATCCCCGCTAAGCCGGAACTGGCACAGGAAGCGGCCGTCAAGCGGCAGCTGATGTCCGACGTGCCCTACGGCGTACTGCTGTCGGGAGGTCTCGACTCGTCGATCATCTCGGCCGTGGCGCGGAAATTCGCCGACCGGCGCGTCGAGTCGCACGACCGCGACCGGGCGTGGTGGCCCCGGCTACACTCCTTCGCCATCGGACTCGAAGGCTCCCCCGACCTCGCGGCGGCCCGCAAGGTGGCCGACCGGATCGGCACCGTGCACCACGAAATCCACTATACCATTCAGGAGGGTCTGGACGCCTTGCGCGACGTGATCTACTTCATCGAGACGTACGACGTGACCACCGTGCGGGCATCTACGCCGATGTACCTGCTGGCGCGCGTCATCAAATCCATGGGCATCAAGATGGTGCTTTCGGGCGAGGGCGCCGACGAAGTCTTCGGCGGCTACCTCTATTTCCACAAGGCTCCGAACGCCCGCGCATTCCACGAGGAGACCGTGCGCAAGGTCGGCAAACTCCACCTCTACGACTGCCTGCGGGCCAACAAATCGCTCTCCGCATGGGGTGTCGAGGGACGCGTGCCGTTCCTCGACAAGGAGTTTCTGGACGTGGCCATGCGCATCAATCCCGAAGCGAAGATGGCCAAGGACGGACGCATCGAAAAGTGGATTCTGCGCAAGGCTTTCGAGGAGCTGCTTCCCGAAGAGATCGTCTGGCGGCAGAAGGAGCAGTTCTCCGACGGCGTGGGCTACGGCTGGATCGACACCCTGAAACGAATCACCTCCGAAGCGGTCTCCGACCGCGAAATGGAACACGCCGCCGAGCGGTTCCCGATCAATCCGCCCCGCAACAAGGAGGAGTACTATTACCGCACGATCTTCGAAGAGCACTTCCCGTCGCAGACCGCGGCCCAATGCGTTCCTTCGGTGCCCTCCGTGGCGTGCAGCACCGCCGAGGCGCTGGCTTGGGACGCGGCCTTCCGCGACAGGAACGACCCGTCGGGCCGCGCCGTGCTGGGCGTCCACAACACCGACCTGACGCACAGTTAGCACCGCATACGCTTAAAACACTTCACCGACCGAACCTTCCGAAAACTTCAGCATGTTTTAAGCAGAGGGAGGCCCCGGAATCCGGGGCCTCCCTAAATTTATCCGAAAGCACGCTTGCGAAGCTCTCCCCGGCAGCTTTCGCCGCCGAAACGCAGCGCCGCGGTCCGGCACGCCGGAGGCGGTTATTCGATGCCGCGGATATGCTTCTCCCATTTCCACGCCGCAGCCAGCGTCTGGTCGAGCGAACGTTCGGCCTTCCAACCCAGTTCGTCGTTGGCATACGACGGATCGGCCCAGATCGCCACGATGTCGCCCGCACGGCGGCCCACGATCTTGTAGTTGAGTTTCAGGTTGTTCACCTCTTCGAACTTACGCACCAGTTCGAGCACCGAAACGCCGCGTCCCGTGCCGATGTTGAAGATTTCGTACTTCTCCCTGTTCTTGCCCTCGATCATGCGCGCGATCGCCGTCACATGGGCTTTGGCGAGGTCCACCACGTCGATATAGTCGCGGATGTTCGAGCCGTCGGGCGTCGGATAGTCGTCGCCGAAGACCGAAAGGCATTCGCGGAGTCCGGCGGCCGTCTGCGTGATGTAGGGGACCAGATTCTGCGGCACGCCGCGCGGCAGTTCGCCGATCAGGGCCGAAGGATGCGCGCCGATGGGGTTGAAATAGCGCAGGGCGATGCCCTTCATGCCCTCGTAGGCCGCCAGCGAATCGCGCAGAATGTCCTCGCACATCTGCTTGGTGTTGCCGTAGGGCGAGGTCGCGGGCTTGCGGGGCGTCTGCTCCGTCACGGGCAGCTTGTCGGCCTCGCCGTAAACCGTACACGACGACGAGAAGACGATGTTGTGACGTCCGAACTCACGCATGAGGTCGATGACGTTCATAAACGACGTAAGGTTGTTGCGGTAGTATTCCAGCGGCTTGTGGACAGACTCGCCCACGGCCTTGAGCCCCGCGAAGTGAATCACGGCATCAAAGCGGTTCTCACTGAAAATCTTGTCCATTGCGGCGCGATCGCATACATCGGCTTCATACGCCTTCACCGGGCGGCCCGCGATTTCCTCCACGCGGCGCAGCGCTTCGGGCTGAGAATTCACATAATTATCGACAACAACCACATCGTGCCCCGCTGCCATCAGTTCCACACAGGTGTGCGTCGCGATAAATCCGGCACCGCCGGTCAGCAAAATCTTCATGGGAATCGCTCTCCTCTTTCCTTCTGATAGGGACAGATTGTCCCCATCCCTATTGTACGACAAAAACGCGCCGTAGGCAAGTGCTTACGGCGCTTTTCTGTAAAATTACAGGGATTCGGGGTATTGTCCCGCGTCATGCAGCTTCTTCAGTTCGCCCATGACATACGGCTTGTCCTCGCGGTACGTCACGCCGAACCACACCGCGTCCGTGCTCAGCACATCCACCGTCAGACCGTCGGAGTGCATCAGCGCGTCAATTTCGGTCGGCAGGACGAACTCCTTCTTCATCGGGTCGCCGTTATCGGCGCGGAGGAAGGCAGCGAAATCACGCGCTGCGGCGCCAAAGAACCACGGGGTCAGCCCCCAGAAGTTCATGGACACCAGCGCTTCCGGATCGAGGATATCCCCCTCTTCGCGGAAGTTCACGTCGCGAATCGTGCCGTCCGGGAAGGGCTTAATCTTGTACGTCTCCTGCACCTTCACCAGATGATTCTTGTCATCGCGCGCGCAAACGCCGCGGGTCACATGCCCGTTCTCGGACACGGTGTTCTTCAAGCGGTATGCCACCATCGACGCGACGTTCGTCTTGCCCTGCATTTCCTTCAGGCTTTTCGCCATCGTCGCGAAAGCGTCCTTGCCGTAGTAGTCGTCGGCGTTGATGACGGCGAACGGCTCGTGAATCAGGTCTTTCGCCACCAGCACGGCGTGAACCGTGCCATAGGGCTTCGTGCGGCCTTCCGGCGGAACAAAGCCGTCCGGCAGGGAATCATATTCCTGATAGGCGTATTCTACCTCGACCTTCTTGGCAATCTTGTCGCCAATCAGTTCGCGGAAGGTGTCCGCCATGCTGCGCTTGATGACGAAAACCACCTTATCAAACCCTGCCGCCACCGCGTCATAGATGGAATACTCCAGCAGAATTTCGCCGTGCGGGCCGATGTGGTCAATCTGCTTGTTGCCGCCGTAACGGCTGCCCAATCCTGCTGCCATAATCAAAAGCGTCGTTTTCATTGCTCTTCCTCCTGTGTTTTGTCGTGTTTGGGAATGAATGATGAATCCTCCGGCGGAAATCCCTGCGTCGCGTCAGGGCGGAAAAAGACCGTCACTGTCCGCAGAAGCAGCTTCATGTCCGTCCAGAGCGAGAACCCCTCGATGTAGAATAGGTCGAGCGCGAGTTTATCCTCCGGCGAGGTATTGTAGCGCCCTTCAATCTGCGCATAGCCGGTCAAACCCGCCTTCATGCGTTCCCGGAACTGGAATTCCGGCAGGTCACGCTTATAGCGTGTGATGTTTTCCAGCATTTCCGGGCGTGGGCCGACCAGCGACATATCCCCGCGCAGAATGTTCCAGAACTGCGGCAGCTCATCCAGCCGCCACCGGCGCAGGAAACGCCCGACATACGTCACGCGGTCATCCGTGTCCCGTGCGGACGCGCCTCCGCTGCCCCGCCGCATCGTGCGGAATTTGCAGATGGTGAAGGTCTTGCCGTCCGCCGTCAGCCGCTTCTGCCGGAAGATGACGTTTCCGCCGTCCTCCACGCGAATCGCGAGCGCAATCAGCAGCATCAGCGGGCTAAGCATCACCAGCGCCAGCGCCGACAGCACAATATCCGCCCCACGCTTGATGATTTTCTGCCCCAGCGTCATGCCGTCCGCGCGCATTTCCAGCAGCGGCGCATCATCCAGTATCACCTGATTCGCACTGGACAGCATGATTTCCTGCACGCGCGGGCTAACCAGCACCGTCCGCTTCAGCGCATAGCACGCCTTCATCAGCGCCATCCGGTTTTCATCCGGCACATCCGATGCAATGAGCACTGCATCGTTCTGCGCCAAAAACGCGGGCAATTCCGCTGCTCGCCAGCTGCAAACATTATTCAGCTGCCCGAAGGTGCGCTCCTTCGCCAGCTTCTGCCGAATTTCGTCCGCATCCGCCTCGGTAATCAGCAGCAGCCGCGCGGGTTTCTGTAATTTCGGCAGCACACGCGCACCGAAGGACATTGCCAGCAGCACGAGCGCCATCTGCAGCGCGGCAGCAATCAGCAGATACGCGAAATCCGCCCCGAAGAGCGTCAGGTGCGTGCGGTTATTGGGATTGACGTTCATAATCTGCAATTGCAAATACGTCACCGCGTCCGTGATGAGCACGCCCATGCACTGCCCTGCCGCCTGCTGCTGATGCTTCCCGCGCCGCACCGTCATGCGCCCGAACACCGCCAGCATCGCCGCGCCCATGGCGACCCATGTCACCAGCGTCGTTGCGCTCGTGCGCGACAGATTCCGCAGCGGCCAGTTCGGAATCGCCATCAGCGCGTAAAAAATCACCAGACAGCCGCCGTACGTCAGCCCCTGCAGCAATCGGGACAGCGCTTCGCCGCGCATCCGACGCAGCTGCCGCTCGTCCCTGCCCATTCTGCCTGCTCGCCGCCTTTCCTCGTTTTTTTCATCATATCACGGGTAATCCGGTCTGTCAAGGACAGTTGCACATTTCCCAATCCTATTTCTGGAAGGTTCGTCGCCTTTTCGTGAAATTTCGTCCGAAAACGTTTGATGTAAGCGTTTGCACGGCTTGTCTTTTTCCTATCAATTGTGGTATAATGCAGGATGAAAGCATACGGCCACGCATTCCGCGTACCGTTTCGCAGGGCAATTTCCGGATTCGCCGGGCTTGCCCGCCATCATAACCTTCTGAAAAGGAGTGGAATGTTCCCATGATGAGAAAAATCGGCGTCTTGACTTCCGGCGGCGATGCGCCGGGCATGAATGCAGCCGTTATGTCCATTGCCCGCAGTGCTGCGGCTTATGGTATGCCCCTGATTGGCATCAAGCACGGCTACAACGGTCTGCTGCGCAAGTCCACCAGCATCAAGGATGACCTGCAGGAGCTGTATCTGGACACCGTGCTGGATATTGCCGACCAGCCCGGCACTTATCTGCGCACCGCACGCTGCGAGGAGTTCAAAGACCCCAAGTGGCGCGAAATCGCCGTGCAGACGCTGAAGGCGATGGAAATCGACGGTTTGGTTGTCATCGGCGGCGACGGCTCCTTCCAGGGCGCAATGCGTCTGTGCGAGCTGGGCATTCCCTGCATCGGCATCCCCGGCACGATTGACAATGACCTTGCCTACACCGAGATGACGCTGGGCTACGAGACGGCTGTGCAAGTCTGCACCGAAGCCATCCGCGCCATCCGCGCCACCAGCCGCTCCCACGACCGCCCGCATGTGGTGGAGTGCATGGGCCGCCACTGCGGTGACATCGCCCTGAAAGCCGCCTGCGCCACGGGCTCGGAAATCGTGGTTGTGCCGGAAGTGCCGTGGAGCGTGGAAGAAGTGGCGTCCCGCCTGAATAAGCAGATTGCTAAGGGCAACTACCGCTCGACCATCGTGCTGGCGGAGGGCTGCTGGGAATCCATGGCGCCGTTTGACATGTACGGCTTCCTGACCAGCCACGGCAAGCAGTGCTTCGAGGGCGAACCCATGAGCGCCATGCGTTTCGCCTCCATCATGAAGCGGATGTGCGGCATGGTGGAAGCGCGTTCGACGGTTGTCGGCTACACCCAGCGCGGCGCGCTGCCGGTTGCCAAGGACAGCGCCTTCGCCTTTGAGGCAGGCAACCTCGCGGTTCGTCTGCTGCGCGACGGCATTTCCAATCAGGTCATCGGCGTGCGGCAGGGCAAGGTTTTCAACATGCCCATCGTGGACGCGTTGAAGGTGGAGAAGCACTTCCGCCGCGACCTGTACGACCTCGTAAACAATCTGTAATGGTGTGATAAATGAAGCACCGTCCTGCTCGGCGTTGTGTGTCGGGCAGGGCGGTGCTTTTTGTTGTGACCGCATACATTCGTCTGTTTTCATTGTTCCCTTGCGCCCTGCCCCTGTCCCCCTGCAACAAAAAAGCACCGAGAGAAAGCCAAAACCTTCTCTCGATGCCATTCAGCCGCAGCCATCAGCGCGACAAAATTGAGCATTTTCCCTTACTTTATCCGAATCGTTATTGGCGAATCCGCCAGCGCGTTTTGAATCGTCCGCAGTGCCTTCGCCATATACCCTTGCTGTTCCTCCGACATTCCATTCGGTGCGCTCTGGTCGCTCGCAACTACCCGATACTGATACGCGCCATCCACCTTCTGCCGCCAAATGTACGTCGGCGTATAGCTGACTTGCCCAAAGCTGATGTTCTGCCCATCCCACGAAATCTGCAATTGCAGCAACATTCCAGCAACGTTTCCGTCCTTCCGGGACTCATTCAGCAGACTGCCCAGCGACCACGCGCACAGCGTCTGCGCTGCCGTACCATCCGCATTCTTGTGCGTCAGCCATGTCACCGGCTGCACGACGCGCGTCCCCGCGCCGACAATGACGTCCGCGCCCGCATCGGCAATCGCCTGCGCCAGTTTCCGCTGCGCATTCGTCGGCTTCGACGTGCCGGATGTTCCCCAGTTCAGCGATACGACGACCACCGCTGCCCCCTGCTCGCGTGCACGGCAAATATCAGCGGAAATCGTTTCCGCATTCGCCAGCGGGACAGCGTAGGATGCCCCGGAGGACTTCATCGCTTTCTTGCCCGTTCCGCTCAGCGCTTCGGTGTAGTGCAGGAACGCGACGGGCACGTTGTCCAGCGTCCGGATGCAGATGGCGCTTGCTTCCTCCTGCGTGTTGTACGCGCCGATGGTCAGCAAATTGCGGTCATGCAGGGCCTCCAGCGTTGTCCGAACGCCATCCGCGCCCTTGTCGTACACCTTCGGGAAGCCGATGGCAACGAGGTTCACGCCGGTAGTGCAGAGCAGTTCCGCCGCGGCATCTGGGGCGTTCAGCGCGGAGACTTTCACTTCCGGCTGAATCAGGTTTTCCAGCGTCAGGAACGTGATATCGCCCGTCATTTCGCTCCGCAGGAGAGCAAGCATCTCCGTAAAATCGTACTTCTGCGAGTCGGAGTAGTAGCCCGCTTTGCGCACTGCATCATCCATATTGACCGTGCCGCCGAGGGTAAGGGTGACCGTGCCGCCCAGCTTGGGGGCTTGGGTGGCGGACGGAATGGTAGGCGCGGCGGTTTCAGCGGGCGGCTGCGTGGGTTCCGGCGCGGGCAGATTGCCAGTGGAATCGCCGCGGGTAATAGGAATATCGCTCAGCGTAAGCGAGGGCATTCCGTCGGTTTGGAAGATGGACAGCACCTGCCGGACATCCACCGTGCCGCGCGCCTGCCCCAGCAGACCGGGCAGAATCAAGAAGCAGCCCAGCAGCACCGCGCCCGTCACGCCAAGCATGACATATGTTCCCAGCGATATGCCGCGATGGTCTTTCTTCATGTGATGCCTTTCCGTCAGTTATAAATGGGCAGCAGGGTGATCAGGGAGGTCAGCAGCATGGCTGCGACGATGACGATGCAGGTAATACTGATGACAAGCTGACGCTTATCAGACTTCTGTTTCTTATCTTTTTTGGTGGTTGCCATGGTGGTAGGCTCCTTTTTCTGATTGATATTTCCGCCTGAATGATGATTTTGCCGCAGCGGGGGAAATCACGCCTGTGCAGCGTGCCCGTCCGTACCCTCTTTGCGCCAGATGCGAACTTGCGTTACGCGGCGCTTTTCCATGCGCGTGACCATGCCGCGGAGGTGGTCCGTCTCAAAACGCGCACCGACGAACGGGATGCAGCCCATGATTTCGCTCACCCAGCCGCCGACGGTTTCGGCGTTGAAGGTGTCCTTCAACCCCATGCCTTCCAACAGTTCAGTCAGTTCCATGCCGCCTTCGACCACGCGTGAGCCGTCCGCCATCTCGACGCTTTCCTCGGACACATCGTCGTGCTCATCGTAGATTTCGCCGACGAGTTCTTCCAGCACATCCTCCATCGTGACGATGCCTTCAGTTCCGCCAAATTCATCCAGCACAATCAGCATATGCGTCTTCTGCGTCTGGAACAGCTTCAGCAGCTTGGAGAGCTTCAACGTCGCAGGGGCATAAACCGGCGGTTTCATAATGTCCACGATACTATCCACGCCCTCATGCTGACAGGCATAAAAATCCTTTTCATTGAGGATGCCGACGATGTGATCCATGTCCTCGTGGTAGACCGGGACGCGGGTATACCCCGTTTCGCGCAGGAGATTCGCGGCTTCTTCCATCGTCGCAGTGTCCTCCAGCGCCGTCACGTCCACACGCGGGGTCATGATGTTCAGCACGTCGCGGTCGTCATTGAACTCGATGACGGAGCGAATCAGTTCTCCCTCATGTTCATCTATATCACCGTCGTTCTGTGCCTCATCCACCATCGTCATGATTTCCGCCTCAACAAAGCTTTCCGTGTGTGCGGGCTTGAACAGCTTTGCCAGCAGCTTCTTCCACTGCACAAACAGGGCGTTAATCGGCGTAACAATCGTCCGCAGCACCAGCAGCACAGGTGCAAACGCAACGGCAACCGTCTCCGGGTTCTCCTTGGCAATCGCTTTCGGGCTGATTTCGCCGAAAATCAGCACGACAATCGTCATCACGATGGTCGAAACCGTTGTCGCGGCCGACTGATTGCCGCTCAGCAGCGCAAGAAACAGCCCCGTCGCCATGGACGAAGCGCCGATGTTGACCACGTTGTTGCCCACGAGGATGGTGCTGAGCAGGCGGTCATAATCCTCCGCCAAATTCAGCGCTATCTGCGCGCGCTTGTTGCCGCCCTGCGCCATCGTCTTGAGCTTGACGCGGTTGGCAGAGGTAAACGCCGTTTCCGAGGCAGAGAAAAACGCCGACAGCATCACCAGCACAACCAGAATCACAACAGTGCCATATAGTTCAGGCGTCATGGAAAATCAAGCATTCCTTTCTTTCAAAAACCCCTGCGTACCGGGAATGACGGCTTGCGGGGTATCGGACTACAAGGAGGCTGATCCATACGATGCCACCACTCCTTTCCGCAAAATAAAATGTGACATTCTTATTATAGCATAAATATGGAGAAAATGCAATTCCTTCGCCCAGATTCGGCAAAACAGTTGATTTTGCTGAAAAAGCCCTCATCCGCATCTGTTTCCGCAGTGCTGGGGCGCTGCGAAATTTTTTTATCAAATATAAAGATTGCCGCCTGTTCGCGTAGAACAGACGGCGGACAAATCAAATTTCGCGCTTTTTGCCGAGGAAGCAGAACGCAATCGTACCGGGGCCGGCGTGCGTGCCAATGACGGGGCCGACGGGGTAGATGCGGATGTCCATCTCCGGCAGCTTCTCCACCAGCATTTGGCGCAGCTTCTGGGCATCGTCCATCGCGTCGGCGTGCAGGATGATGCCCATGGCTTCCTTCTGATCGGCGACGTTCTCCACCGCCTTCTCAAGGATGTAGCTCATCGCCTTGCGGCGGCCACGCACTTTGCCCGCGGCGGCAAGCTTGCCTTCGAGCGTTTCGGTCAGGATGGGCTTCAAGTCCAGCAGCGTGCCGAGTGCCGCCGCCGTCGCGGAGATGCGTCCGCCGCGCTGGAGGTACTTCAGGTCATCCACTGTGAACCACGCCTGTGCGCGGAGCTTGTTGTCCTCCAGCCACTGGGCGACTTCCTCCATCGGTTTGCCCGCGCGGTACATTTCATGCGCCTTGAGGACGAGAATCGTCTGCGGCGCGGAGATGGACAGCGTGTCCACCACGATGAACTTGCGTTCCGGATACTGCTTCAGCAGTTCCTCGCGCGCGGCGTAAATCGCCTGAATGGTCGCGCTGAGCTGGCTGGAGAAGGCGACGAAGAGCAAGTCGCGCCCGGAAGAGAGAATCGGCTCGAAGTACTCCATGTAGACCGTCTCGTTGAGCGCGGAGGTCGTCGGCTGACTGCCCGCGCGCATCTTGTCGTAGAAGGACTTATGGTTCAGCGACTGGCCGAGGTCGTCGAAGTACTCTTTGCCATCCATGGAGTAAGGCATGTAGACGACAGGAATGTCGTACTGCTGTTTGAGTTCCAGCGGCAGGTCGCTGTCGCTGTCTGTCATGAAAACGTAATTTTGCATGGCTGCCTCCTGAATGAATCGGGTATGAATGTGGATGAATGAACGGTGAAGGCGAAAAATGAACTCACCATGAACATTGTACCCTACTTTACGCAAAAAAGCAACCAATAAAGATGAGAAATTGATGATAAAGCGAAGAGAATTAGGGTAACACCGCACAAATGAGGTGGTCGGCTGGCGAATGGATTTTTCGTC
>OMCP01000714.1_pt1 | contig 10539 bp, 10 predicted proteins | sample 1646051 | NCBI WGS metagenome assembly OMCP01 (sample SAMEA103958146, study PRJEB25191) | human gut metagenome
GGGTTATATATATAATAATTATTTTTATAAGCTGGTATGCTAATAGTAAAGAGAAAAAATTTATATTATATAATGATGAGGTTAGTAGAATGGAATATCAAAATTTATTAGTGTTAATTTTTTCTATTTTGCTTATTATATACTATTATTTTACTAAAAGTAGTTATGATGATTTAAATGAACTAACTATTAATGATAGTAATAAAAAAATAATTTTAACATATGCATCATTTATAGCTTCTTTATTAATTTTTATAAGTGGGATGATATTTTTAACAATTGCTATAATGGATGAAGAGATAGATGTAGAGCTTGCATTTAATTAAAAAAATATATATGGGGTGATAAAGATGAATGAGCAAATTAGTCCTAGGATGTTTACGTTATCTGCTTTTATTGTTGGTTATTTACTTATTGATGATTTAGATTCTTCAGAGCAAAATGCTCTTGGTAGTTGGTTTATGTTACTTGGGCAGACTTTATGTACTAATGCTTCTTCACATTTTGTGAAAGAAAGGGTTAGTAAAGCGGGTACTATTCCCTCTAGGGAAAGTGATTATACGAAAAGGATGCTATATAAAACTAAAAAAGCTATTGATAATTATTTAAAAAATTATTGATTAATGGTATAATTAGGCTTAGGTAGGTGATTTATGAGACGTATTATTAATATGTTATTTCATAGAGTAGTTTTAACTGGTTTAGCTATACTGATTCAAGTTATTATTTTATTGTTGATGATTGTTAGATTTCAGAGATATTTTGTTTTATTTTATCTAATTTGTGTTTTAATTAGTTTGTTAGTTGTGATTCATATTGTAAGCGATACTTCTAATCCTAGTTATAAAATTACTTGGATTATTCTAATCATGTTGTTTCCTATTTTTGGGGGAATTGTCTATTTAATGTTTGGTAGTTATAAATTAAGTAAACGTAGTAAGAAAAAGTTAATGACAATTTATAATAAAACAAATATTCCTGCTTTAAAGGATAATGAATTATTGGAAAAGTTAGAAAAAATAGATAAGTCAGCATTTTTGCAAGCTAATTATATTTGTAATAGTACTAATTTAACGATTTATCAAAATACTTATACTGAATATTTAGAAATTGGTGAGGTATATTTTAGTAAATTGTTAGAAGAATTAAGCAAAGCTAAAAAGTATATATTTATGGAATATTTTATCATTGAACAAGGTGTTATGTTAAATAAAATATTAGATGTTTTGGAAAGTAAGGTTAAAGAGGGGTTAGATGTAAGAATAATGTATGATGATTTGGGGTGTATTATGAAGATACCTGCAAATTATAAAAAAGTATTAGAAAAAAAAGGAATAAAAGTATGTGTATTTAATCCATTTATTCCATTTTTGAAACCACAGATGAATAATAGGGATCACCGTAAAATAGTTATTATTGATGGACATACGGCATTTACTGGTGGTATTAATTTGGCTGATGAATATATTAATGAAAAGAATTTATATGGTCATTGGAAAGATAATGGTATTATGGTAAAGGGAAGTGCTGTTTTTAGTTTTAGTTTAATGTTTTTATCAGTATGGGATTATTATAATAACGATAATACCAATTATTATAAATATAAAAAAGATGCAGTATTAGATAAAAAGTATGAAGCTAGTGGTTATGTTGTTCCGTTTTTAGATAGTCCTATCGATAATGAAAATATTGGTGAAAATATTTATTTAAATATGATAAATTCAGCAAGAGATTATATTTATATTACAACTCCTTATTTGATAATTGATAATGAAATGATTACTGCTCTTACTTTGGCTGCTAAAAATGGGGTTGATGTTAGAGTGGTTACTCCTTATGTTTCTGATGGTAAAATTGTGGATGAAGTTACTAAATCATATTACAAGCAACTATTTGAAAGTGGCGTTAAGATATATGAATATACACCTGGTTTTATTCATATGAAGACATTTTTAGCAGATGATAAGATAGCGGTAGTAGGAACGGTTAATATGGATTATCGTAGTTTATATCTACATTTTGAATGTGGGGTATGGTTATATAAAACAAATAGTATTAAGGATATCAAGAATGATTTTGAAAAAATTTTTAGGGTTAGTAAAAATATTACTTTGGATGATATTAATACTGTACGTGCTTTAAAAAGGCTTAAACGTGCTATTTTGCGAATTGTTGCTCCATTAATGTAAAAATTTTGTTTACTTGCGATTAACTTTGTGTTACAATACTTTTAGAATAGGTTGGAGTGATAATAGGATGAAAAATGCTTTTAATAAGCTTATTGTTATTATTGGAATAGTAGTTGTTCTATCTTTAATTATTGCACTTATAACTTATCGTTTAATTATGATTTTTAGTTAATGAAATAAGGTAACTAATTATTGTTCTATCCTACAAATAAAAATCCGTTCATTTGGACGGATTTTTATTTATTAATATTTATTCTACTGTTACTGATTTAGCTAGATTTCTTGGCTTGTCGATATCGCATCCTTTAAGTAGGGCAATGTTATATGCTAGTAATTGAAGTGGAATGATAGCTGTTAAACTATTTATTAGTGAATCGGTATTTTCGATAACTATTTTTTCGTTATAGAAATCACCATCTTTATCTAGGTGTTTACTGATAATTAAAATAACATATGCTCCTCTTGATGCTACTTCTTTAATATTGCTAATTGTTTTTTCATAAATATTCTCATCGGTAACAATCGCTATTACTGGAGTGTTTTTTTCAATTAGGGAAATTGTTCCGTGTTTTAATTCTCCTGCTGGATAGGCTTCGGAATGAATATAGGATATTTCTTTTAATTTTAAACTTCCTTCTAATGATAAGGCATAATCTATTCCTCTTCCTATAAAGAAGATGTTATTTTTTTTATAGATATTTTTAGCTATATTTTTTAAATCTCTTTTTATTTCATTATGCATTAATTGAGGTAGTTTAGTGTAATATTTTTTTATATCTTCAAAACTACTATCATCTATTAATTCTTTTTGAATACCCATTGCAAGAGCTATAAATGATAACATTAGTAACTGAAGGGTATATGCTTTAGTGGTTGCTACGGCAATTTCACAACCAGCGTTGATATAGAGAGTTTTTGAAGCTTCTCTAGCAATCGAAGATCCATATACATTGACAATAGCTAGAGTATCTATTTTATTTTCTTTAGCTATTCTAAGGGAAGCTAGGCTATCTGCTGTTTCACCAGATTGTGAAATAATAATAACTAATGTCTTTTTATCAAAGAATAATTTATTGTAACGATATTCACTAGCTACTTCAACGTATACTTTAGTATTAGCATATTTTTCGATTAGGTATTTACCAACTAGTCCAGCGTGATAAGCACTGCCACATGCTACTATATGAATTTGATTGTATTTTTTAAAATCGGGCATTTTATTTAAAAGAGTCTTTTTATCTTGTAAATATACATTTATTAAGGATTCTACCAATTTATCTTGTTCGTTTATTTCTTTTAACATAAAATGATCGTAACCATTTTTTAATGATGTTTCTATATTATAATTAAATGTTAGTAATTCTTTTTTAATTTCTTGATTATCTTTTAGTATTTTGATATCATCTTTTTCTAATATAGCGATTTCATAATTATCTAAAAGATAATATTGATTAGTATATTTTAATATTGCTGGAACATCAGAGGCAAGATAGTTTTCATTTTCTCCTTTTGCTATTATTAGGGGGCTATCTTTTCTAGTTGCATAAAGGTAGTTATCGTTATCTACTAATATTGCAAAGGCATAGCTTCCTTTAAATATATCTTTTATTTTGTTTAAGGTCGTTATTATATTTTTATCTTTTTGATATAGGTAATCGATATAACCGCAAGCTATTTCGGTATCGGTATCTGATTTTAATTGATAATTATTTTTGATAAGTTCTTGTTTTAGTTGTTCGTAATTTTCGATAATTCCATTATGAACTAGGGTAATCGAACCTACTTTATGAGGGTGAGAGTTAGTTATATTAACACTTCCGTGTGTTGCCCATCTGGTGTGTCCAATTCCAATGTCACTTTGAATGGTGTAATCTATTTTTTTTTCTAATTCTTTTATTTTTCCTACACTTTTAAATATTTTTATTTCATTTTTATTTTTAATGGCTATTCCTGCTGAGTCGTAGCCACGATATTCTAATTGTTTTAGGCCATCGGTTATGACTTTTAAAGCATTATTTTTACCGATGTATCCAATAATTCCACACATATTATCTCCTTTATGATATTTATTTGTACTGATATATTCTTTGTTATAATTTTGATTTTATTTTTTAAATATATCTTAAGCAAGTACAGTTACTATAGTAGATCCGCCGAATATTTCGATACTACTATTCCTCGTCAGCAATTTGCTCAGGCGCTTATTAAGATTACTCCTTTCTTACTCTTAACTAATATTATTATATTAAATTTTTTAATTATTGACAATGGATAATGGGCTTGCTTTACAAATTTAATTTAAATGGTATAATATACATATATTGATATAGAAACAAATGATAATATAATTTAGAGAAGGTGTTATTATGAAGAGAATGTTAACGGGTTTAAAACCTAGTGGGGAACTTACATTAGGTAGTTTAATTGGGGGGATTAGTTTAACTTTAGAATATCAAAATCAGTATGATTCTTATATTTTTGTACCTGATTTACATGCAATTACGGTTTTTCAAGATCCTAAATTATTGCGTGAGAGAATTAGAAAGAATGTGGCTTTGTATTTGGCTTGTGGGGTTGATCCAGATAAGAATACTATTTATTTGCAATCAGAAAATCCTTATCACACTAATTTAGGTTGGATAATGGAATGTATTACTTATATGGGAGAAGCTGCTAGAATGACACAATATAAAGATAAAAGTTCTAAGGGAGAAAATGTTAGTGTTGGACTGTTTACTTATCCAATGTTAATGGCAGCGGATATATTGCTTTATGATGCTGATATAGTGCCAACTGGAATTGATCAAAAGCAACACGTAGAATTAGCTAGAAATTTAGCAATTAGATTTAATAATAAGTATGGTGATACGTTTACAGTACCAGAACCTTTATCTCCTAAAGTGGGAGCTAAAATAATGGATTTACAGGATCCTACTAAGAAAATGAGTAAATCTTTTGATAATTATAAAGGAACTATTTTATTATTAGATAGTGAAAGCGATATTAGAAAAAAGATAATGAGTGCGGTAACGGATAGTGAGGGTAAGATTTATTATGATTTAGAAAATAAACCCGGTATTTCAAATTTAATTGTTATTTATTCTTGCTTGAGTGGAATTTCAATAGAAGAAGTATGTGAAAAATTTAAAAATTATAATTATGGTAATTTTAAAAAGGAAGTTGCGGATATAGTTGTTGATAGAATAATGGATATTCAAGATAAATATAATAAAATTATCGATAGTGATTTGGTTGATAAAGTATTAGATGAGGGGAGAAAAAAGACTATGGATATTGCTTCTTCTAAAATTTTAGCTGTATATTCAAAAATGGGACTAGGTAGATATTAAAATTTGACAAAACAATCTAGTCTTTTTTTTTCTATTAGGCATAATATTTACAAGAAAGGATGATTATATTGAAAAAAGTAATACCATTTAAAAAAGAATTACCTCTTGATAATAAGATATATGAGCTTTCTAGTATATCTTTAGAACATGAAATATTACAACGAACGAGCGATTTAATTAGTGGGGAGTTTTTAGTCAGTGGAAGTTATAAGATTAGTCCAACAAGCATTGAAAAAGAAAATTTTGAATTTACTTTGCCATTTGATATTGCTATTGACTCTAGGTATGATGTAGATAATATGGTAATCGATATTGAAGATTTTTACTATGAAATAATCGATAATAGTATTTTAAAGGTTAATATTGATTTATATTTAGATGGCGAGATTATCTTAGATGAAAAGATAGAAAATGTAGATGAATTTGAAGATGATGATGTCACAATAAAAGAAGAGATGATAGAAGGTGAGCGTTGTATTGAAAAGGAGGATGATTTAATGGAAGATGGTGCTTTAGGAAATGATGTTATTAATGAAGTTAAAAAAACATATGAGGAGATTATGCCTGATAGAGAAGATATTAATATAAATAATGATAATGATAATACTAATATTAATTTATTTGATGATTTTTCATCTTCGGATACTTATGCAACTTATCATGTATATGTTGTTAAGGAAGAAGATACTTTAGATACAATATTAAATAAATATGAAATTAGTAAAGAAGATTTAGAAAGTTATAATAATATTAGTGATATAAAAAAAGGCGATAAATTAATAATCCCTAAAAATGCACAATGAATGATCTTAGAGAAGTATTAGATAAGTATAATCTTACTTTTAGGAAGATAACTTTGATTAATGGGGTAAGGATTATCGATACTGAAACGGGTAGGTATGTATTAAAAAAAAATAGTAATCAGAATATAGGTAATACTTATAAATATTTGAAAAGTAGAAGTTTTGATTATTTTCCAGATAAAATAAATGATACAGATGATTACGATATTTATGAGTATGTTGAAGATATTGATGAACCAAGTGAGCAAAAGATGTTAGATTTAATATATTTAGTCGCACTTCTTCATTTAAAAACTACTTATTATAAGGAAGTAGATATTGATGATTATAAAAAAATTTATGAATCAGTTAATGAACAGATCGATGATGTTTTAAAATATTATAATAATGTGATGGATGCAATAGAGAGTAATGTTTATTTTTCTCCTAGTCAATATTTAATTGCTAGAAATGTTAGTAAAGTATATGAATCACTTAATTATGCTAAGGAAAATATTGATAAATGGTATCAGTTAATTAAGGAGAAAAATAGACAAAGGGTAGTTAACATTCATAATAATTTGTCTTTGTCGCATTATTTAAAGGGTAATAAACCTTATTTAATAAGTTGGGAGAAAAGTAAGGTAGATATGCCAATATATGATTTACTTAACTTATATAATAATCATTATTTAGATATTGATTTTAATGATATTTTTCTAGAATATGAAAAAAGATATCCTTTGCTTGAAGAAGAGAGGATACTTTTGTTTACTTTAATGGCAATTCCTAAGAAAATAATTAATAAAGAGAGTAATTATGAGTTATGTATTGAAATTAGAAAGGTTTTTGATTATATTTATAAAACGGAGAGGTTAATAACCGAATACCGCGTAGCACCAAGCCCACATTAAACCTATATATTCGATTAGAAGAATAAAGGCATTAAGTTTTATGGTGAAAAAACAAAGTAAGATAGCTTGATACATAACGATAATTGATAATATAATGGCTGTTAAGAAACAAAATAGTCTAAATCCGACACAAGCTTTTAGAAAGTTGAAAATATTAAAGAGCATGATAATCACCTAATATAATGTATGTAAAGAATGATAAAAAGTACTATCTTTTTTAAGCACTTATTGATATAATCATTAATAGAAAGGATGATTATATGAGATGTGTAGGAACTGTGGTTAGAGGAATTAGAACAGGTATAATTAAGGAAAATGATGATTTAGCAAATATAGTAGTTGATAGTTTAATTAAGGCTAGTAAAAATGAGAATTTTACTTTTAAAGATAGGGATATTGTGGCAATTACAGAAGCGGTAGTTGGTATTTCTTCTGGAAATTATGCAACAATCGATGATATTGTTGAGGATTTATCTAAGAAGATAAGTAAGAAAAATATAGGGATAGTTTTTCCTATACTTAGTAGAAATAGATTTGCTCTTATTTTAAAGGCTATTGCTAGATATGCTGATTCTATTACGATGTTACTAAGTTATCCAGCTGATGAGGTTGGTAATGGTATTATGAAAATGGAAGCTTTAAGTAGTTATAGAGATAATAATAAAAATGAAGTTATTTCTGAAGATGAATATAATGAGTATTTTAAAGATTATATTCATCCGTTTACTGGTATTAATATGGTTTCTTTTTATAGAGATTTAATAAATAGTGAAAACTGTGAAGTTAAATTTGTGTTTTCTAATTATCCTAAGACTATATTAGAGTATACTGATGAGGTAATAGCGTGCGATATTCATAGTAGATTCAAGACTAAAGCTGAGTTAAAAGATGCTAAGGTAATTATTGGGCTTGATGATATTTTAGTAGAAAGTGTTAATGGAAGTGGGTATAATCCTCAGTATGGACTTTTAGGATCAAATAGAGCTACGGATGAAAAATTAAAACTATTTCCAAGAGATGGGGATAGATTAGTTTATGAAATTCAAGATAAATTATTTGATTTAACCGGTAAGAAAATTGAAGTTATGGTTTATGGGGACGGGGCGTTTAAAGATCCGGTCGGAGGTATTTGGGAGCTTGCAGATCCTGTTGTTAGTCCTTTTTATACAAGTGGTTTGGAAGGAACTCCTAATGAGTTAAAGTTAAAATATTTATCTGACAATAAGTTTAAAAATTTGAAGGATGAGGAACTTTTAGAAGCAATAAAGAAGGAAGTTAGAAACAAAGATAATAACTTGGTAGGCAAGATAGAAACACAAGGAACAACACCAAGGAGATTTACTGATTTAATAGGTAGTTTATGTGATTTAACTAGTGGCTCTGGTGATAAAGGAACACCGGTAGTTTATATTCAAGGTTATTTTGATAATATTGCTAGTGAATAATAATTATATTTATTAAAATAATCACAAAAAGTTTATAAATAAAGGAAATTATGCTTGACATGGGAATATAATTAATATATAATTAACTTGTGAAACGGAAAGTAGATGTTTATCTCACCTGATTGCTTAAGCTTTAGGTAAAACGCCAAGAATTTACGCTTTTTGTGATTTATGGGATAGATGAATACTGCGTTTTCAGAGTATTCATTTTTTTTGGAGGTGTTAATTATCGCAAAATCAAACGAAAACCTAATTAACGATCAAATAAGATATAAAGAAATGATGGTTATAGGTCCTTCTGGGGAACAATTGGGGTTAAAAAGTAAAGAAGATGCTTTGACGCTCGCTAGTTATGCTGGATTTGATCTAGTGTTAATGAGCGATACAGCAAATCCGGTAGTCTGCAAGATTATGGATTATAATAAGTATAAATATGAAAAAAAGAAAAAAGTTAAGGAACAACAAAAGAAACAAAGAGAAGCAAATATTGAAACCAAAGAATTTAGATTGTCGGTTTCTATTGATAAGCATGATTTTGAAACAAGGGTTAAGAATGCCAGAAAGAATCTAGAGAAAGGTTCTAAAATAAAAGCTAGTATTCGTTTTAAAGGAAGACAGTTGGCACACCCAGAATTAGGAAGAGAAGTTTTAGATAAATTTGCTTTAGCTTTATCAGAGATTTCGGATATTGAATATAGCCCTAAATTAGAAGGTAAGAGTATGATAATGGGATTAATGCCTAAGAAATAGAAGGAGAAGAATCGTATGGCTAAGAAAGTAAAAAAGAACAAGTTAAAAACACATAAGGGAACAGTAAAAGTATTAAATGTAAGACAAAGTGGCTCAATTACAACTGGGCATCCTGGTGCTAACCATAATACTGGTAAGCATTCAACTAAAACAAGTAGAAAGAAAAGAACAAGTAATGCTTTAAGCAATTCTGATTTAAAGAGAATTAAAAGTATTATATAGAAGTAAAGGAGAGATATTATGCCAAGAGTTAAAGGTGGAACAGTAGCGCGTCAAAGAAGAAAAAAAGTTTTAAAAGAAGCTAAAGGTTATTTTGGAAGTAAACATAGATTATTTAAAACCGCTCACGAACAAGTAATGCATTCAGGTGCATATGCTTTCCGTGATAGAAGACAAAATAAAAGAAACTTTAGAAAATTATGGATTACTAGAATTAATGCTGCTTGTCGTGAAAATGAAATTAGTTATTCTAAATTTATCAATGGACTTAATTTAGCAGGTATTACAATTAATAGAAAAATGTTATCAGAATTAGCTATTGATAATCCTAAGTATAATGAAAATGAAAACCAGATTAAAGCTTTGTATGAGAAGGCTAAACCTTTTTACGAAAAGGCTAAAGAATTGAAACCGGACAATAACACATTATGGGGAAATTATTTACTGAATATCTATTGGAAATTGAACAGAGCAGAATATGATTCTTTAGAAAAAGAATTAGGGCTCTAATTCTTTTTCATAATAAAAACAAGAGGCTGTCTCAAAATGAACTTGAGATGGCCTCTGTTGTTTCATTTCAGATTGAAGTCATTTGGATTTGTAAGATTATGTGCTATGCCCAGCAAGGCCGAACTCAATTTCCACTTTTTAAGTCTACGAAGAGAGGAAGGCAGGCGGGCTCTGAATATCCCAATTATAATCATATTATAATCAAGATTATGTTTAATTATTAAGAAGCTCTATCCATTTACTCCTTTTTCAATGAATATTTTCCTGGGATGGACTAATTTAATACTTAAGACCCATCCTAAGAAAATATATTTTGGTCAATCCTATTTAATTACTAATATAGGCGTATTAGCATGGAATATCATTTTTCGGGCAATACT
>OMCP01000719.1_pt1 | contig 10458 bp, 6 predicted proteins | sample 1646051 | NCBI WGS metagenome assembly OMCP01 (sample SAMEA103958146, study PRJEB25191) | human gut metagenome
CCGGGACAGAGCGTGTTCGATCTCGGCATGGGCACGGGCGTTTTGCCGCCGCAACATGTACAGCTTCGGCGCAAAATGGACGGGGACGGACATATCCCCCGAACAGATAGAGCAGGCAAAGAAGCTCTCGCAGGGCATGGGCATCGGCTATTACGCGATGCCGGCTGAAAAGATAGACTTCCCGGACGCTTCATTTGATGCCGCGACCGCCTGCCAGTGCTTCTGGTATTTCGACCACGAAAAGCTCATCCCCCAGCTCTACCGTATGCTAAAAAGCAACGGGCGTCTTCTTGTACTGTGCATGGAGTGGCTGCCGTTTGAAGACAAGATTGCCGGCATGAGCGAGGATCTCGTGCTCAGATACAGCCCCGAATGGAGCGGCGCGGGCGAAACAATGCACCCGATAGAAATACCCGCCTGCTACAAAGAAGAGTTCGAGCTCGTGCACCACGAGGAGTGGAAGCTGAAGGTGCATTTCACGCGCGAGAGCTGGAACGGCAGGATGAAAGCCTGCCGCGGAATCGGCGCGTCGCTGACACCCGAGGAGATAGAAAACTGGGAGCGCGAGCATCTCCGAATGCTCAGAGAAAAACGCACCCGAGGAGTTCGATGTTCTCCACTTCGCCGCCATGGCGGAGCTCAGGAAAAAAGACTGGTAAAAAGCAATCCTACCCGAAATTTTCGTCGGGTAGGATTTTTGCGTTGTATTCCGACAAGAATCAGAAATGCCCAAAGCTCGTTATATACAAAAATCTCCTGTCCGGGAACAGCTCCCAGGCAGGAGATTCTGCTTTTTACTTTCAATTATCGCAGCTCTGCCAATCACTCCAACTCAAACGCGCCGGTATAGAGGCGATAGTATGTGCCCTTTTCGGCGATGAGCTTTTCGTGGTTGCCGCGCTCGATTATTCTACCGTGGTCGAGCACCATTATGACATCCGAGTTCTGGACGGTCGAGAGGCGGTGCGCGATAACAAAGACCGTGCGCCCTTTCATCAGCTTATCCATGCCGCCCTGGACGAGAGCCTCGGTGCGCGTATCTATCGAAGATGTCGCCTCGTCGAGGATCATGACGGGCGGGTCGGAGACCGCCGCGCGGGCTATCGATATCAGCTGACGCTGACCCTGCGAAAGTCCGGAGCCGTCGCCCTTGAGTACGGTGTTGTAGCCGTCCGGGAGCATGCGGATGAAGCCGTCAGCATTTGCGAGCTTCGCCGCCGCGATGCACTGCTCGTCGGTCGCCTCGGGGTTGCCGTAGCGGATGTTCTCCATGACAGTGCCCGTGAACAGGTTGACATCCTGGAGCACGACGCCGAGACTGCGGCGCAAATCGGCTTTCTTTATCTTGTTGATATTTATTCCGTCATAGCGTATCTTGCCGTCCGCTATGTCATAGAAGCGGTTTATGAGGTTTGTTATCGTGGTCTTGCCCGCTCCGGTCGCGCCGACGAAAGCCACCTTCTGACCCGGCTCTGCGTAGAGCGTGATATCGTGAAGGACTTCCTTTTCGGGTGTGTAGCCGAAATCGACATGGTCGAGCACGACCTGACCCTCAAGCTTTGTATAAGTCAGAGTGCCGTCGCCGTGGGGATGCTTCCACGCCCACATTCCGGTGTGCTCCTTGACTTCGACTATCTCGCCGTTCTCTTCTTTCGCGTTTACGAGGGTAACATATCCGTCGTCGGGCTCGGGCTCTTCGTCCATAAAGGTGAAGATTCGCTCGGCGCCCGCGAGGGCGTTGACAATCGAGTTGAACTGGTTCGACATCTGGGATATCGGGTTTATAAAGTTGCGCGAGAGCACGAGGAACGAGGCTATCATGCCGAGGGACAGCGTGTTGACGCCAGTCAGCCCGAAATTCTTCGTGCCGGCGATAGCCATATATGAGCCGATAACGGCGAGCAGGATATACAGGAAATATCCGAACGCGTTCGTCATGGGCATCATCGAGGTCGCGTGGCCGTTTGCGTTCGCGGCGTTGTGCTCCCATTCGGTGTTGCGCTGCTTCATTTCTTTCTTAGACTGCTCTTCGTGGCAGAAGACTTTTATGACCTTCTGACCGTTTATCATCTCTTCGATATATCCGTCAAGGTCTGCAAGAGATCTCTGCTGGGCTACGAAATACGCGCCGCTCTTGCCGACAACTCTCTTGATTATCTGCATAATGAAGAACAGCGATACGCACACAACGAGCGTCAGACCGACGCTGATATAGAGCATGCAGCAGAATACCGCCACGACGGTGAACGCCGAAGAAATCAGCTGACCCATCGACTGCGCGAGCATCTGGCGCAGGGTATCTGTATCGTTGGTATAGAGGCTCATCGTGTCGCCGTGGGTGTGCGAATCGAAATATCTTATCGGCAGGCGCTGCATCTTCTCGAACATCTCATCGCGTATGGTCTTGAGCGTTCCCTGCGCTATAGTGACCATGCGGCGATTGTAGATAAGCGTCGAGAGCGTGCCGATGAGATAGATGACCGCCATGGTTATCAGCGCGCGAATGAAGCCGGAGAAGTCGGGTGATGACTGACCAACCATCGGGGTTATATAGTCGTCGATAAGCGTCTGGAGGAACATCGATGACGCCGCACCCGCAACTGCGCTGAGCAGGATGCAGATTGTGACAAGGACTATCGTGCCCTTATAATTTTTGAGATAAGAGAGCAGACGCTTGAGCGTTTTCTTGTCGAGCTTTCTGGGCTGCATTCCGGGTCCGCCGGGCATACCCTTGGGCCCGCCGTGCATGGGCATAGGCTTACTCATCGTCGTTTCCTCCCTTCTGCTGGGATTCATAAACTTCGCGATAGATATCGCAGAATTTCAGCAGTTCGTCATGCGTGCCCTGCGCGATTATTCTGCCGTTGTCGAACACGAGTATTTTGTCCGCGTTCTGAACCGAGCTTATGCGCTGGGCTATAATTATCTTCGTCGTGTCGGGCATATACTGCGAAAGTCCCTTTTGAATCAGCGCATCGGTGTGGGTATCGACGGCGCTTGTCGAGTCGTCGAGAATGAGCACCTTGGGATTCTTGAGCAGGGCGCGCGCTATGCACAGCCTCTGTTTCTGACCGCCGGAGACGTTCGTGCCGCCCTGTTCGATATAGGTGTTGTAGCCGTCGGGCATCGCGCTGACGAATTCATCCGCCTGAGCGAGCTCGCAGGCGTGCTTTATTTCTTCGCCGGTCGCGTCTTCATTGCCCCAGCGCAGGTTCTCGGATATCGTGCCGGAGAACAGCTCGTTCTTCTGGAGCACCATTGCGACCGAGTTTCTCAGGGTGTCGAGGTCGTAGTTTCTGACATCCACGCCGCCGAGCATCACTTCACCGCCCGTTACATCGTAAAGGCGCGGTATGAGCTGGACGAACGAAGACTTCGACGAACCCGTGCCGCCGATTATGCCGACCGTCTCGCCGGAGGCTATATGCACGTTGACATTGTCGAGCACCTTGGTGTCCGCCTTTGAAGCATAGGCAAAATTGACATTTTTATAATCTATCTCGCCGTCTTTGACTTCGAGAACGGGGTTCGCGGGGTTCGAGATATCGGTCTTTTCGTTGAGTATCTCAGCTATACGCTGAGCGGAAGAGCTCGCGATTATCATCATGGCAAAGACCATGGAGAGCATCATGAGGCTCATGAGTATCTGCATGGCGTAGGTGAACAGCGCGGTGAGCGAGCCGGTGGTCAGACCCAGTGCTGCGTTGTTTCCGCTGGCGATGACCGCCTTTGCGCCGAGCCATGAGATGAGTATCATGCAGGTATACATGCAGACCTGCATGATCGGCGAGTTGAGCGCAATAAGGCGCTCCGCTTTTGCGAAGTCTTTGTATATCTTCTCGGATATCTTCTCGAACTTGCTTATCTCGTGATCCTCCTGATTGAAGGACTTGACGACTCTTATGCCGCGCACATTCTCCTGAACGATGTTGTTGAGCTCATCGTAGGTGTGGAAAACGCGCTTGAACACGGGGTGCACCTTGATAATTATCAGCACGAGCAGAGCCGCGAGGACAGGTATAATCGCAATGAACATAAGCGAAATCTGGCTGTCGATTCTGAACGAGACTATCATGGCGAAAATCAGCATAACCGGTCCGCGTATTGCTATTCTTATGAGCATCTGATAGGCGTTCTGAATATTTGTGACATCCGTCGTCAGTCTCGTGACTATCGACGCGGTCGAGAATTTGTCGATGTTCGAGAATGCGAAGGTCTGAACATTATCATACATATCGCTGCGCAGATTCGCGCCGAACCCGGCGGACGCGCGCGAGCCGAGGAACGCCGCAAGCATTCCCGTCACCATCTGGAACACCGCAAGGAAGAGCAGCGCAAGACCGTATTTCCAGACCATGGACATCACGCCGCCCTCGATGCCGTTGTCGATAAGACCCGACATACAAAGCGGGATAACTATCTCGAACACGACTTCAAACGCGGAGAAAAAGATAGTCGCCCATGATACTTTTTTGTATTGGCGCATGCTCTTCAACAAAGTTTTTATCATATTCTCACTCCCTCTTTTCTTTCTTTGCTCCACTTTCCGGTTTGCAGCCGGGGCTGCTGTCAATATCAAGGTTATCGCATATCCTTATGAGATATCCGCGGAGCTGTTCGACTTCTTCTTCGCTGAACGATCTGAGCATCGCCCGCTCGCCGTTGTCGATAGAACGGCGTATCTCGAGATTGATGTCTTTCGCCTTATCGGTCAGCCGCACGACCTTGTTTCTCTTGTCCGACGGGTCGGTACAGGTGCTGAGAAAGCCGCTCTGCTCCATGCGCGTGACTATGCCGACAATCGTCGGGTGCGAGACATGGGCGTAGTCTTCAATCTCTTTCTGGGTTGTCTGACCTCCGCGCTCGGCGAGAAATCTTATGATCCGCGACTGCGCAAAAGTCAGCCCGTGCTTGCCGAGTCCTGCATCGGCGTTCGACTTCAAACGGTTATCTATACGCTTGAAAAAATATCCGATATGCTCCATAGCGATCTCCTTTCCGTAAAGCTGTTTTCAACAATATTAAGTGTAGCACGCTACACATTATACATATATGCGCGCCGAATGTCAACAATATGTTTGTAAACAATTTGTGACCTCGGCGCTGAAGATTTTTATGTTCTGTTTTCGTTGAGATTAAAGACGGTGCGTATAAGCTCGGACGCCGCGCGGATGCCATGCTCGTCCGGGTTCATGAGCAATAATCTTGATGTTCCGCCGATGCAGAAGATTATTTTTTCTTTGCGTTCCGGCTCGTCGTCGTCATGCAGATAGATTCTGAAAAGAGCCTCCTCCGCGTCGTTGAGCAGTGAAGTCACATCATCGCCGTAGAGCGCGCGGATGAGCCGCTCTTCGCGCGATATCGCGCCGACGAGCTCTGAAACAAAGGCGTATGTATCGCTGAACGCCATCCGGGCGCAGTCGCAGCGGCCGAGGATATCGGCGACGGTCTCGCGGCAGATGTGCCGACGCAGGCTCTCCATGGTGTCATAGTGGGAATAGAATGTCGTTTTATTTATCAGCGCCTCCCGGCACAGATCGCTGACTTTGACGGGTGACGGGTCGCGCAGTCGCAGATCGACATATGTATGTACTATCAGCCGCTCCGTTTTGATATATCTCAAATCGTTTTTATTCACCATTTAAACGCCTCTTTTTATATTTAGTCGTTTATCTTACCAATTCATAAAATAGTTTCTTGATTAGACAACTTTAGTTGTTTATAATGTTAGCATATACTAAAAAATATTACAAGGGGGAGTATGCCGAATGAACAGAAAAGACCGCACCGTCTATATTATGCTCACCGACTATCCGGATAAGGTCTCGCGAACTATAAAAAGAATAGGGCTTTGGGAATACTCCCACATGTCGATAAGCACGGATGAACACTACCCGAAATTTTTCAGCTTCACAGGCAAGCGCGGATTCATGACCGAGGACTTTGACCTCCATCCGACTTACAAAGGCACGGATGTCCCCTGCGCGCTGTTCGCTCTGCCCGTAACGGAAGCGGAGCTTCGCAATGTAGAGCGCATCATAAAGCACATGACCTCGAACGCCGACGAATATAAGTACAGCTACATCGGGCTCGCACTGCTCTATCTGCGGATAATCCCGAAGCAGCGCGGGCGCGACACCTGCGTCGGCTTCGTCTCGCGCACGATAAGGGAACAGACCTCGCTCTCCGCAGGGCGCAGGAAAAAATTTTGCAGCCCGAACGACATAAAGGCGTTTTTTATCAATCAGCTCGTCTTTGAAGGACCGCTGAGAGTGCTGCTGCAAAAGGGCAAGGCGTAAATTAAAATATCAATCCGCCGTCGGTTCGTGCCGTTCGGCGGTTTATTTTCAGCAAAAGCAAAAGACCTCCCGCCCGGGGAGGTCTTTTAATATAATTAAGGGTTGTTGAAATCAGTTCTCGCCGTCGCCGTTTATGGTCGATATCTCAGGAGTTATCTCTTCGAGAACATCGAGGACTATCTTCACGGTGTCGAGGGAGGTGAATATCGTCACGCCGTTCTGGACGGCACAGCGTCGGATCTCAACGCCGTCCTCAAAGTGGACGCCGGAGAGAATGGCGCGCGTGTTTATAACATAGCTGACATAGCCCGCGCGGATAGAATCAAGGATCTCGGTGCTGCCCTCGCTGAGCTTGCCGCGCACGCGGGTGCGTATGCCGTGCTTCTTGAGGAACGCCGCGGTTCCGGCGGTCGCCTCGATATTGAAGCCGAGGTGATAGAAGCGCTTGACGAGCGGCAGAGCCTCTTCTTTATCTTCATCGGCAAGGGTGACTATTACCGTACCGTATTCTTTCATCTTGACTCCGGACGCCTGAAGAGCCTTGTAGAGCGCACGGTTCAGGCGCTTGTCGTAGCCTATCGCTTCTCCGGTCGATTTCATCTCGGGCGAGAGATATGCGTCCATGCCGGTCAGCTTCTCGAACGAGAACGCCGGGGCTTTGACATACCAGCGCTTGCCGTCGGGCAGGCGCATATCGGTTATGCCCTGGTCGCGCAGGCTCTGGCCGAGCATGACCTTTGTCGCGATGCGGACAAGGTTACAGTCGGTGGACTTTGAAAGGAACGGCACGCTTCGCGAAGCGCGGGGATTGACCTCGATAACATAGACGCTCTCGTCGCTGTCAACTATAAACTGTATATTGAACAGACCGACTATGCCTATGCCGAGTCCGAGCTTTGTGGTGTATTCGGCTATCGTGTCTCTGACCTTCTGCGAAATAGAGAACGGCGGATACACGCTCGTGCTGTCGCCCGAGTGGACGCCGGTACGCTCGACGAGTTCCATTATGCCGGGGATGAACACCTCGCTGCCGTCGCAGATGGCGTCTATCTCAACTTCCTTGCCCATAAGATATTTATCTATGAGCACGGGCTTGTCTTCGTCGACCTCAACGGCGTTCTTGAGATATTTTCTGAGCATAGTCTCGTTAGCGACTATCTCCATCGCCCTGCCGCCGAGCACGAAGCTCGGGCGCACAAGCACGGGGTAGCCTATGCGCGCGGCAACAGCCGCACCGGTCTCGATATCCGTAACGGCCTCGCCTTTCGGGTTCGGGATGCCGAGAGATTTTATAACGGCGTCAAACGCGTCCCTGTTCTCGGCGCGCTCAATGGCGTCACAGTCGGTGCCGATTATCTTCACGCCGCGCCTTGCAAGCGGAGCCGCGAGGTTGACGGCAGTCTGGCCGCCGAGGGTGACTATAACGCCCTCCGGCTTTTCGAGATGGACTATATTCATAACATCCTCTGTCGTCAGGGGCTCGAAATAGAGCTTGTCGGCAGTGGTATAGTCGGTCGAAACGGTCTCGGGGTTGTTGTTGATTACTATCGCCTCATAGCCGAGCTGCTGAATGGCATGGACGGCGTGGACGGTCGAATAGTCAAACTCAACGCCCTGTCCTATACGGATAGGACCTGAACCTAAGACTATTATCTTCTTTTTGTCCGAAACGACGGACTCGTTCTCGCTCGCGTAGGTCGAGTAGAAATAGGGCACATAGCTGTCGAACTCACTCGCGCAGGTATCGATCATCTTGTATGTCGGGAAGATATCCTCTTTGCATCTGCGCTCATATATGCTGTCCTCGCTCTCTTTCCAGAGCTCGGCGATATACGAATCGGAGAAGCCGAGGCGCTTTGCCTCGCGCAGAAGAATGTCGGAGCCGGGATTCGCCTCCATCTCCTTCTCGAAATCGACTATCTTCTTTATCTTGTCGAGGAAGAACATATCTATATGCGTTATATCGCAGATAAGCGACGGGTCAACGCCCATCCACATCAGCTGGGATATTGCATAGAGACGGTCGTCCGTGCCCTCTTTGATATATTCGAGCAGCTCGTCAACGCTCATATGCGCCGAGTCGAACTTCTCCATATGCAGATGGTTCTTGCTCTCTTCGAGCGAGCGTATAGCCTTGAGCAGGCTCTCTTCAAATGTGCGTCCGACGCTCATGACCTCGCCGGTCGCCTTCATCTGGGTCGAAAGCGTGTTGTGTGCGGCGGGGAACTTGTCGAACGGGAAGCGCGGCATCTTGGTCACGACATAGTCGAGCGATGGCTCAAAGCAGGCAGGGGTGTTTGCAAGCTGTATCTCATGCAGATCCATGCCGACCGCTATCTTCGCCGAGACGCGCGCTATCGGATATCCGCTCGCCTTTGAAGCGAGGGCGGACGAGCGCGAAACTCTGGGGTTAACCTCAATGACATAGTAGCGGAACGAATGGGGGTCGAGCGCAAACTGAACGTTGCAGCCGCCCTTTACTCCCAGGGCGCGGATAATTTTGAGCGCGGAATCCCTGAGCATCTGATATTCTTTATTCGTCAGCGTCTGGCTGGGCGCGACGACTATCGAGTCGCCGGTATGAATGCCGACGGGGTCGAGGTTTTCCATATTACAAACGGTGATAGCGGTGTCGTTCGCGTCGCGTATCACTTCGTATTCTATCTCTTTGTAGCCCTTTATGCTCTTTTCGACGAGCACCTGATGCACGGGCGAGAGCGCAAGCGCGTTCTTCATCATGTCGCGCATCTCGTCGGGGTCATAGGCGAAGCCGCCGCCCGTTCCGCCGAGCGTGAACGCGGGGCGCAGGATAACGGGATAGCCTATCTTCTCCGCCGCCTCAAGACCCTCTTCGATGCTGTAGGTTATCTGCGAGGGAACAATCGGCTCGCCGATGCTCTCGCAGAGCTCTTTGAAAAGCTCTCTGTCCTCGGCGCGCTCAATGCTCTCGGCATCAGTGCCGAGCAGCTCTATCTCGCACTCCTTGAGAACGCCTTTCTTCGCGAGCTGCATCGCAAGGTTGAGTCCGGTCTGACCGCCGATGCCGGGGACTATCGCGTCCGGGCGCTCATAGCGGCAGATACGCGCGAGATATTCGAGCGTCAGCGGCTCCATGTATACCTTGTCCGCAATATGCGTGTCGGTCATGATCGTGGCGGGGTTCGAATTCACGAGAATCACCTCGTAGCCCTCTTCCTTGAGTGCGAGGCAGGCCTGCGTGCCCGCATAGTCGAATTCGGCGGCCTGTCCGATGACGATCGGACCCGAACCGATAACCATTACCTTCTTTATATCTCTTCTCTTAGGCATTTTTACGCTCCTCCATTATTTTGGTAAACTTTCTGAACAAATAGCCGCTGTCCTGCGGACCCGAAGCGCTCTCCGGGTGATACTGCATCGAGAAAACAGCGTCGCCGACACACTCCACGCCCTCGGCCGTGCCGTCGAGCAGGTTTACGTGGGTCAGCTCCAGCCCCGTACCGGCCAGTGAATCGACGTCCACGGCGTAGCTGTGGTTCTGGCTCGTGATCTCGATCTTGCCGGTGGCCAGATTCTTCACGGGGTGGTTGCCGCCGCGGTGGCCGAACTTCATCTTCACAGTCTTGGCGCCGTAAGCCAGCGAAATGAGCTGATGGCCCATGCAGATGCCGAAGATCGGCAGTTTGCCGCGCAGCTGCCTGACCAGCTCGATCACGGGCGTCACGTCCTGCGGGTTGCCGGGACCGTTCGACAGCACGACGCCGTCGGGACGGAAGGCCATGATCTCCTCCAGCGTCGAGTCGAACGGCACGACCGTCACGTTGCAGCCCACGCGGTTCAGCTGGCGGATGATGTTGTACTTGATGCCGCAGTCGACCGCCACCACGTCGTATTTGTGGTTGGGGACGCGCGACATCCAGCGTTTCTTGCAGCTCACGCGCGAAACCATGTCGTGGGGAAGGGCGTACTCGCGCACTTTGCGGAGCGCCTCTTCGAGGGGCGTGTCCGCGCCGGTGATAATCACCTTCTGGGTGCCTTCGTTACGGATGATGCGCGTCAGGGTGCGGGTGTCCACGCCCCAGATCGCGGGAATGTCATGCTCCTCGAAGACCTCGTTCAGGGTCTTCGTATAGCGGAAGTTGCTCGGCGAGTCGTTGTACTCGCGCACGATCATGCCGCC
>OMCP01000727.1_pt1 | contig 10369 bp, 8 predicted proteins | sample 1646051 | NCBI WGS metagenome assembly OMCP01 (sample SAMEA103958146, study PRJEB25191) | human gut metagenome
GGCCGCCGAAGCCGATACATTGAGGCTCTCGACCATGCCGCACATCGGGATACGGAGAAATTCGTCGGCCGCAGCGACGATCTCGTCCGAGATGCCGGCGTGCTCGGTGCCGAAGACCAGCACGAAGGGGGAAGCCGCGACATCGAACGTTTCGGGAGTCTTGTCTTCGCGGTGAGGCGTGGTCGCCACGATGCGATAACCCCGCCCTTTCAGGTCGGCGATCGCCTCGGCCGTAGTGCGGTGGCGGTGCAGGTCGATCCATTTGTCCGTGCCCCGCACGATATTGACGTTGGGGTTGAACTTGCAGCGGGTTTCGATCGTATGTATATCCTGCACGCCGAAGGCTTCGCAGTGGCGCACCAGCGCACTGGCGTTCTGGGCATGGTAGGTGTTCTCGGTGAGGATCGTCATGTAGCGCGTGCGGCTGTCGAGGGTGCGTTGCAACACCTGCCGCCGCTCTTCGGACATGAATTCCGAGAAGTAAGCCGTACGTTCCGCGTACCAGTCGAGGGGTTTATTTGCGGTATTTGTCATCGTCGTCGAGCATTTTCAGGTAACTTTCGTAGCGCTGCCAAGATATTTCGCCCCGTTCTACGGCTTCGCGCACGGCGCAGCCCGGTTCGTGGACATGGGTGCAATTGTAGAAGCGGCATTGGGGGGCCAGGCGCATCATCTCGGGGAAGTAGTGCCACAGCTCGGCATCGGCGATGTCGATCAGTCCGAAGCCCTTGATGCCGGGCGTGTCGATCAGGTAGCCGCCCGACGAAAGGGGGTACATCGTCGAGAAGGTCGTGGTGTGGCGCCCTTTGTGATGGCTTTCGGAGATGTCGCCCGTGCGGATGTCCAGCCCCGGCTCGACGGTTCCGGCCAGGGTCGATTTTCCCACTCCGGAGTTGCCGGCCAGCAGCGTGGTGTGTCCCTTCAGTAATTCCCGCACGGCTTCGATACCCGTGCCGTCGAGCGCCGAGACTTCGAGTACGGAGTACCCGGCGCTTTCATAGGTGGCTTTGAATGCGGCTACGGCTTCGGGATCCTGTGCCGCCAGGTCGGCTTTGGCCAGCAGAATCGTGACGGGTACGCGGTAGGCCTCGCAGGTTACCAGGAAGCGGTCGATGAACTCCGGAGCCGTCACGGGAGAGAACAGCGTCACGACCAGCAGCGCTCGGTCGAGGTTGGCGGCGATGATGTGCGACTCTTTGGAGAGGTTCGAGGCCCTGCGAATGATGTAGTTGCGGCGCGGCACTACTTCGCAGATGACTCCGGCGTCCTCTTCGTCCCGTTCGCAGACGACCCGGTCGCCCACGACTACGGGGTTGGTCGAACGTACGCCTTTCAGACGCAGGCGTCCCCGGATACGGCACTTAACCGTTTCCCCGGCGTTCGTGCGGACGTCGTACCAGCTGCCCGTCGTGCGGATTACCGTTCCGGTGAATTGTCGCTCCATAATTCTTGTTCATCGATTGATACCTGCTCTTTGGCCCATTCGAGCAGCGGGAAGAGCGAATCCGCCAGACGGATCATCGGACGGTAGCATACCGACCGGTCGAGCGTCTTTTCCTCGGCCAGCGTATGGTCCTTGTTCAGAGATTCGAACGCCGAGAAGAGCAGCCCCAGGATCAGCAGCGTCTTGGCTGCGGATACCGCGACACCCAGCAGATGGTCCGGGATGCCGAAGCCTGCGAAATGAAACACCTTGCGCAACAGCCGTCCCACGATCGCCACCGCGATCAGTACGACCACGAAGACCGCCAGGAAACCGCCTGCCGTCGCGAACTCTTCGTCCAGATGCAGCAATGCGCCCGCTTCGGTACCGAAGCGGATGCCGAGCCATGCCCCCAGGACGATGCCTGCGAGCGAGCAGAGTTGCAGAATGAGCCCCTGCCGCCAGCCGTTGAATACGGCCCACAGCATCAGGAGTCCGACGATCAGGTCTATTACGCTCATTTGGCTTGTGTCGTTTCGTTTATGCCGGTCGCATGCCTTCGCCGATATTACCTTTGTCCGGTGAAGGGTCCGGTATTCTTTTCGGAAGTACTTTGATCCGTTTTCAGACAACTTTCGCAAGTCGGTCCGAGCCGCGTTTTTCTTCTACAAAGATAGTGAAAGCCGGGAGAAAACGGGAACTTGTTCCCGGTTTTCCGAGGCGCATCCTATTTTCTGCAAAGATAGCGAAAGGTGAGAGCAGCGCCAAAACTTAATTTCCGGTTTTTCTGTTTCTGCGGGACCGGGATTGCAAGTGTTCCCGTTATCCGCTCCAACCGTCGGTTTTCGGTCCTTGTTCGAACGGTATTTTCCGTAAAGATACGGACAAAATGCGTATAATCGAAAATACCGATTTTTTTGATAGAGCGTCGGACTTGTAAAGATATGTATTTGGTGAAAGATTTTAAGAAACAGCGCCGCTCGGTTCTCCTCTGGTGGTTGGCTGTGTTGGATCGGTTCTAAATATAATAAATATAGGTATTTATTCGCTTTAACGGATAATGTCACGAAGATTGACGTTCAGTGCATTGCATATGATACACATGGTCTTTACCGTGAGGTTGGTGCGTCCGGATTCGATGCGGCTCATATTGGATCTTTCCATGTCGCAGCGGTATGCGAGTTCTTGTACAGTCATTTGTTTTTCTTTCCTTAACTCTCTGATTTTATTCGAGATAAATTTTATCTCTTCCTGGTAGCTGATTGTCATTTTAACTTTTTCAATGAAAATTTTTGTCGTACAAATATTTATATATATATTTGCACCGTGCGTATCATATATGATACGCTTTCGGAGAGTTAATACGCTCATAATAAAATATATATAGTATATGAACTCATTTCAAAACACTTATCAATTATGAAAAAAACACTATTTGTGAAGTTTCTGTTCTTACTTCTGTGCGGGAGCGTGCTGACTACCGCAGGTTGTAAGGATTACGATGACGACATCGACGCCTTGCGTAATGATGTCGAAGATCTGAAGGGGGCGGTTGTCGAGCTCAACGGTTTCGAGAATCGTATTGCGGCGTTGGAACGGACCCAGGCCGCTTTCGAAGCGATCGATTTTTCCGGGTTTGCGAAAAAGAGCGATATTTCTTCGTTGCAAACCCAGATCGAAGGATGTGTCAAAGACAGCGATCTGGCTGCGAAGATCGTCGCAGCGATCGAATCTTCACTCGCCGACGGGGCCTTGCAGGAGAACCTGAACAGTCTGAAATCGGGTATTCTGGAAGAAATAGCGGGTATTTACGCTACCCAGGAAACACTGGAGAGCGTTCAGGAAACGCTGGAAAATATGATTGAACTCAAAAAGGATGCCGCAGGTTTTTCGCTCGAAGTGACGCAGCTCATCGAATCTTACCTGTCGGACAATGGTTTCGAGGCTGCCGGTGGAGAGCTGACCGACAGTCAGGTGAGCCAGATCGAAACCGCCGCCTCGCAGTGGATCGCCGATGCTATCAAGGCCGAACTCGAGACGGCCGGCAGCTCGATCAATAAATGGCTGGGCGATGAACTGGCAGTTTATATGGACCAGATGACATTGGGCGACAACCTGTTGGGGCAGGTTTCCACGCAGGCGATCGCATCGGTTATGGAGGAACTGGACAAGGAGGCCAGTGCGCTGACTGAAAAGATCCAGGGACTGATCCGGGAAAACAACGGTTCGCTCGTGATTTCCAAAGACCAGCTCGACCAGGAATTTCAGAATTACCTGGCGACGTTGGAGGCCAATGTCGGTTTGCTCGGTAGTCGTATCCAGTCGATCGTTTACCTGCCGGATTATGTGGACGGTCTGATCTATTTCGGCAACGGGGAGCAGTATATCGTGTTGTCCCGTGAGAACGAAGTTACGCACGAAACCGAGTACCGGAATCTTTATTTGCGTCCCAGTGAGGAAGGCGAGCAGATCGCGACTCTGCGATTCCGTATGACGCCGGCCCGTGCTGTGAAAAAATATGCCAATACGGAGGCCATGTCGCTCATAACCGAAGAGGTCGGAACGCGTGCGGCGGCCGGTTTTACGATCGAAGAGATCAAGGACATCGATGAAACGACCGGCGAATTTACCATTGTCGCTACGACGGATTACGATTATGTTTCCGCAGAAAAGGCCGGCAAGACGCAAATGGTCGCTCTCCATGTCGATGGTTCGGCGTTGAGCGAAGGCGAATCGAACGATTTCGAAACGGACTTTACGTCGGCTTTTATCGGAACCGCCTATGCCAAAGCGGGTATTCAGATCCCTGTGACGAATTTCGTGTTGGCCCGGGCCGATGCCGAGAATGAGGGCGAATACGTCGAATATACCGACGAGGTGACTACCGAAGTAAAATATACGGACAAAGAGGTTCATGGCGTGTTGGCCGGATATACGGTCATGTATAAGGACGGTGAAACGATCCTGCCGCTCGCAGAGGCTGCCGAAGCTAATAATTGGACCGTGGATCTGGCGGCGCTGGTATCGGCGTCGGCGGAATTTACCTTCAGTGATCCGGGTAGCGAGGAGTTGTATGCCGTCGATGGAAAGGCGCTTACATTCGCTGTTGCCGAGTCGGAAACTGCGTTGATCGGACAGACAGTAACCGCTGCTGCGACTTATGCATTGCTCGACGAAGAGGGATTTTCGCTCGAAGTGAAAGCCGGTGCCGTGAATAAATTCTCCATCGCACCCGACGGTGTCGAACTTTCCACGCCGAAATCCGAAGTGATGTGGACGTATGCTGCCGCTACCTCCGACGATACGTATGAGGCGAAAGGACTTGTGCTGACTCCGGATAAGGGTATGCTTTCTGCCGTTCAGTATAATGCGCTCAAGGATAATGAGAATCTGGTTGTCGAACTTTACCGGGGTACGGAGCTTGTATCGGAGATCGTCCCGTCGATCGAATTGCCGGCTACTCCGACCTATGATACGGATGTGCAAACGGTCGATTTGAAATTGGTCGGCGATCTGGCACAGAGTGCTGAATATGTCGTAAAAGCCGTTTATACCAACGACGATAAGACCGTCGTAACGATTACGATCCCCGTATCCGTAACGGGTATTCCTGAAATTCCAATGCTGGAGCAAACGCTCGAATTGCCGTATAATGCGGCATCCTCGACGGGCCATCACATCGCCGTCGAAGAATTCCGTGCGCTCCTTTGGGAGAGTCTGGATCAGACGGCCCGGGCGCAATTCGGAGAGGAAACGTTCATGCAGCTCTCCTGGACGAGCGACATGGTGAAGGATGAAGCCGGCAACTATGCGACGGTCGGAGCGAGCGGTAAGAACATCAACTTTGTCTTCGGCAAAGCTGCGGCTCTGAATGTTTCCTACACCGTGAAGAACCTCTTTACGACTGCCGATCCCGTACTTACGTTCGAAGCTGTCCTGCACGTGACTGTTACGGCTCCCGAAATCGAGTTGCTGCGCGGATCGTCGCTTTCGGACGACGATCGTGCCCAGGCCGTAATGAAGATCGAAGGCAGCACGCTGCAGATCGATGCATTCGACCTGTCGAAAACCTGGTACATCGCAAAAGATGCTCCGGCAGAAGCAAAGGTCGTTTATGCGACCCAGGCAGAAGGGGCTGTCATCACGGATGCGACACTCGATTGGGGTACCTGCGACGAATTGTCGATCGTGGTTACCGCCCAGGTGATGTATGGTGGCAAGGCGTTGGGCGAGCCGAAGACCTTTACCGTATCGATCGCTGATCCGATCGCTGACGCGACGATTGCGGTCGAAACCGGAAAACTCGTCGCCAAAGTCGATGAAGATGTAACGCTGGATGTCGCTACGTTGCTTACATTGAAGGCGGTCAATGACGTGAATGTATTCGATGGTTCGACAAATGCGCAGAATACCAATACGGCGGTAGCCGCAACCATCGAATATGGCGAGGCGGTGGTTTCCATCCCCGACGGCCGTGTGAAGTTCGATGCGGAGAGTCATGTTCTTACGGTAGTCGAAGGCGGTGATTTGGAACTGATGAAGGAGATTACCGTAACGATTCCGGTGAAATATGTCTATACGTTCGGCGAACGTACGGCGCAGATCGTTGTGAATGTGACGAAATAACCGCATCGTGGACGGCGATTGTTTCAGGTTTTCTTCCTGCGGGGGAAGGAGCGGAAGAAGATAACCGGAAAATCGCCGGGTGAAAAGGCTCCGAATCTTTATTGAATGGCGGGACCGGCTCTATTCAGAGCCGGTCCCTTTTTGATATGTTTTTGCGGAGGATATGACGGCAATACGAGTGTAGGCGACACTGCGGCGAAGGCTGTGGGTATGCGGCGGTCGGATGCGAAAATCGTGAATTTTCCGGTATATTCGGGCGTATAACCTGCCGATCGGGTTATGCACTGTCGGCTGATGTTGAGTATATTCTGCGCCTCGTGCGAAGTATTCTCTGTTTTTTCTGTCGCTTGGAAATTCCGGATATTGATTTTTCGGTTGCGTTTATCCGAAGAACAATCCCCTCTTGCGGAGGGGATTGACGTATCGAGTTGTATGCTTCGGAAGCGTACGGTCCGGAAAAGGTCCGGATTTTTAACGGGCAGATGCCTTTTATTCCCGCTCTTTTTTCCGCAGTTCGGCGAAACAGTGGCGGCAGATCGGTTCGTAGGAGTCCTGCGCACCGAGCATCACCTGTTTTTCGTCGTTGGTCAGGCGGTGCGAATGGTGCGCCAGGTTGCCGCACCGTACGCAGATGGCGTGTACTTTGGTTACGTACTCCGCCGTAGCCATCAGCGCCGGCATCGGTCCGAAGGGCTTGCCCGTGAAGTCCATGTCGAGGCCCGCCACGATTACCCGCACCCCGCTGTCGGCCAGTTGCCGGCAGACCTCCACCAGTCCCTGGTCGAAGAACTGCGCCTCGTCGATGCCCACGACATCGACGTCCGAGGTCATCAGCAGGATATTCTGTGCCGAATCTACCGGCGTGGAGCGGATCGCGCTGGCATCGTGCGAAACGACCTCCTCTTCGGAGTATCGCACGTCGATGCGGGGTTTGAAGATTTCGACCCGCAGGCGGGCGAATTCGGCCCGCTTCAGGCGGCGGATCAGCTCCTCGGTTTTGCCCGAGAACATCGAGCCGCATATCACTTCGATCCAACCTTTCTGGCTGGCATTTTCCAAAAACATATTATTACAACTTTGCTTCGTTTCCTTATTCCGGACACCGGCCGGTCGTTACTCTTCGACCCGGGTGATCCGGGCTCCGAGGGCGTTGAGGCGTCCGTCGATGTCCTTGTAACCGCGGTCGATCTGTTCGATGTTCTGGATCGTGCTCGTACCTTCGGCGCTCATCGCCGCGATCAGCAGCGCCACACCCGCACGGATGTCGGGCGAAGTCATGCGCGTAGCCCGCAGCCGCATCTGGTGGTCATGTCCGATCACCGTCGCGCGATGGGGGTCGCAGAGGATGATTTGGGCCCCCATGTCGATCAGCTTATCGACGAAAAACAGGCGGCTTTCGAACATCTTCTGGTGAATCAGCACCGAGCCTTTGGCTTGGGTGGCCACCACGAGGAATACCGACAGCAGGTCGGGCGTGAGGCCCGGCCAGGGTGCGTCGGCGATGGTCATGATCGAGCCGTCCATGAAGTTCTCGATGCGGTAGTGCTCCTGTTGGGGAATGTAGATGTCGTCGCCGTGCTGTTCGAAGCGGATGCCCAGGCGGGCGAACTGGGCGGGGATGATGCCCAGGTTCTCGAACGAAACGTTGCGGATCGTCAGCTCCGAACGGGTCATGGCTGCCAGGCCGATGAAGCTGCCGACCTCGATCATGTCGGGCAGCAGCGTGTGTTCGGTGCCGTGCAGCTCCCGGACACCCTCGATGGTGAGCAGGTTCGAGGCGATGCCCGAGATGCGTGCGCCCATGCGGTTGAGCATCAGGCACAGTTGCTGGATGTAAGGTTCGCATGCGGCGTTGTAGATGGTCGTGAAACCCTTGGCCATCACAGCCGCCATGATGATATTGGCCGTGCCGGTCACCGAAGCCTCGTCGAGTAGCATGTAGCATCCCTTGAGTTCCTTGCAGCGGACTTCGGAGCAGGCGGCCGCAGTGTCGAAATCGAGCGTGGCGCCCAGCTTCTGAAAGCCGATGAAGTGGGTGTCGAGCCTGCGGCGGCCGATCTTGTCGCCGCCCGGCTTGGGCATGTAGCCCACGCCGAAACGCGCCAGCATCGGACCCAGCAGCATCACCGACCCCCTGAGGCGGCTGGCCCGGCGGCAGTAGTCGTCCGAGCGCAGGTAGTCCGGGTCGATGTCGGCAGCTCGGAACGAATAGCTCTCTTCGGACAGGCGCTCCACTTCGACGCCCATCGCCTGCAGCAACTCGATGAGTTGTATCACATCCAGGATCTGCGGGACGTTGTGTACGATTACCTTTTCCTGCGTGAGCAGCGTGGCGCAGAGGATCTGAAGCGCCTCGTTTTTGGCGCCCTGGGGCGTGATTTCACCGCGCAGCCGGCGGCCGCCTTCGACTTTGAATATTGCCATGTTCGATCTGTTTTGAGCGAATGGGGGAGGCGAACCTTACGGCAAACGCCGCTCCGGATTTCCCGGAATATCTCCCATTATTTTACAAATATAGTGAAAACCGTGCGGCGGGCCAAATTTGTCCGGGCCGTCGGGGTGTATTTTCTATTCCATAACGAGGGGTGTAAAAGGAAGCGGCAGTCGCATTTATGCGAACTTGCCCGAATCGCATTCTGTCTTCTCCTACAAATATACGGAATAGGTCGGAAATCGAAAAGGGGAAAACTGAAAATTAGAATCGGATTGATAAATATCATCGGCCGGATTCATTGCCCGTGCTTTTAGTCTGTCATATGCCCTCTTTCGTTGCCGGATTAACCGCTGCCACAGGTACGGGAGATGTGTCCCGTAAAACGGGATTCGAGGCGGGTGATTTGTCGTCACAGGCAGTGCGGATTGTGTGTTTGCGGAAAATCGGTGGCGTACTTACCTCCGGGGTACTCGGAGCGGAAGGACGCAAAGTCTTCGAGTGCGTTGCGTTCGCCCGGCGAGGCGGTAAACCAGGATCGGATGTGACTCTTTTGCCCTTTTCTGCGAAAGAAAAGGCGTGTGAACTATGCTGGGAACCGGTAATTTTTGCCTTGCAGCTTTTACGGCCTTCTTGAAAAAAAGGCTGTGGGCACTTTCACTTTGTCGCCGGAAAAAAGAGGGACGCACCGCTTAAAAGATTGGGTCGGAAAGAAGCGTTTCTACCGACTGAACAGCAAGGGCGGTGCATCAATGCACCGCCCTTGCTATGGCTTGAATCCCGAAGGAATTAAGCGTACTTGAACGTCGATTCGTCCGATACGGTCAGCTTCTTGCGACCCTTCGCACGGCGCGCAGCCAAAACCTTGCGTCCGTTGGCCGTAGCCATTCTCTGACGGAATCCGTGCTTGTTGATTCTCTTCCGGCGCGAAGGCTGGAATGTTCTTTTCATTGCCATAGATCTATCGTGTTTTTATTGTTTTAGCGTACAATGCGGAGTGCAAATGTATAATCTTTTTCTTGATCTGCCAAAAATATCGTAAATTTTTCTTCTTCTTCGTTTCGGGTGCGACTCCGCACAATCCGCTTTCGTCCCGTGTCTTACGATCGGTTACCGTTCCGGTGCCGTGTCTTTGAAGAGGTCCGCCTCGCCCCGTTCGACCTTGCCGTACATGTCGGCCAGTTCGGCGATGACGGGAGAAACGTATTCGATGGTGTCGCTCACGGCGCTCTTGCCTCCTTCGCCCTTGATGCGGTAGAGCATCGCGGCGTAAAGCGCCCGGAAGCAGAGTTCGATATCGCTCATTTCGCGCCCCAGCACGGCCCGCAGACGCGGCAGTTCGGGCTGCAGACGGGCGTACAGTTCGCGGTAATGCTCTCCGGCCGGAGCCTGGAGCAGCTGTTCGTGCAGATTGTTCAGGTCGCCTATGAGATGCAGGGTGTGGTCGAGATGGCCCGTCTTTTCCTTTCCCTCTTCGCGTAGCAGCGACCCCACGTCCATGTACCACATGAGCAGGTTGTTCTGTCTCTCCTCATCCCCGGGTATCTGTGGGGCCACCAGTTGCGACCAGATGGCTTCGGGGCTGAACCGGAGCGCCCGGAGCAGGTCCTCCAACTGCCACAGGTAGAGGATATATTCCGCGATATTCTCCTTTCGTTTCGCTTGTGCTATGTACATTTTCCTTGTTTGAACGGTTTATGTCCTCCGGGCATCCGTTTCCGGAAGGCGGTTTCCGGGCCGCTCTCTTTCCGGCTGTTCAGAGCGGTACCGAGAAGCCGCATGTTACGAATACTTTCTTGTCGCGCGGTTTGTAGACGCCTACCGTAAGCGTGCAGGTCGATTCCGCCGGCATGCGGAACGGGGCGATGTCGAGGCTGACGGCTCCCCCG
>OMCP01000730.1_pt1 | contig 10352 bp, 8 predicted proteins | sample 1646051 | NCBI WGS metagenome assembly OMCP01 (sample SAMEA103958146, study PRJEB25191) | human gut metagenome
ACTTTTCTCTTTTCGTCTGTAAGACCAACGATTTCAACTTCTTCACCAGTCTTAATCTGACCTCTTTCAACTCTACCGGTTGCAACAGTACCACGACCTGTGATTGTGAATACGTCCTCAACAGGCATAAGGAATGGCTGGTCAGCCTTACGGTCAGGAGTTGGAATATACTCGTCAACAGCGTCCATAAGCTCGTGGATGCACTTGTACTCAGGAGCGTTAGGATCCTTAGATGTGCTTGTAAGAGCAAGGTAAGCTGAACCCTTGATGATTGGTGTATCATCGCCCGGGAACTCATACTCGTTGAGGAGGTCACGGATCTCCATCTCTACGAGCTCGAGAAGCTCAGGATCGTCAACCTGGTCAGTCTTGTTCATGAATACTACGATGTAAGGTACACCTACCTGACGAGAAAGAAGGATGTGCTCTCTTGTCTGTGGCATAGGACCATCAGCAGCTGATACAACGAGGATAGCACCGTCCATCTGAGCAGCACCTGTGATCATGTTCTTTACATAGTCAGCATGGCCTGGGCAGTCAACGTGTGCATAGTGACGCTTGTCTGTTTCATACTCAACGTGAGCTGTGTTAATTGTGATACCACGCTCTCTCTCTTCAGGAGCCTTATCGATGTTAGCGTAATCAACGAAATCAGCATCGCCTTCGAGGTTGAGAACCTTTGTGATAGCAGCAGTAAGTGTTGTTTTACCATGGTCAACGTGGCCGATTGTACCAATGTTAACATGGGGCTTATTTCTTTCAAATTTTTCTCTTGCCATTGGAAATTTCCTCCTTATTGTTGTAAAAAGAATTTACAATAGATTTAATCATATTGTATCAATTTTTTCTAAAAAAATCAATACATTTTTGAAAAAAGTGCTTTAAAAGGTATGATTAGTCCTTTTTAGCTCTTTCACTCATAATCTTTTCAGCAATGTTCTTCGGAACCTCTGCATATGTGTCAGGCTCCATAACATACTGACCACGACCCTGAGTCTTGGAACGCATGTCTGTTGCGTAACCAAACATCTCTGAAAGCGGAACATGAGCGATAACTCTCTGAACACCGTTGTCAGCTTCCATGCTCTGGATCATACCACGACGAGAGTTAAGGTCGCCGATTACATCGCCGAGGTATTCCTCAGGAGTGATAACAGTAACCTTCATGATCGGTTCGAGAAGTACAGGATCTGCCTTCTTCATAGCGTTCTTGAATGCCATTGAACCGGCAATCTTAAATGCCATTTCTGATGAGTCGACTTCATGATAAGAACCATCATAAAGCTCAACCTTAACATCAACTACATTGTAGCCTGCAACAACACCGCTGAGCATTGCGCCCTGAATACCCTGGTCAACAGCCGGAATGTATTCCTTTGGAATAGCACCGCCGACAATGTTGTTAACGAACTCATAGCCCTTGTCCTTGTTAGGATAGATATTGATCTTAACGTGACCGTACTGACCCTTACCACCTGACTGACGAGCATACTTTTCATCAACAGAAGCTTCCTTGCGGATAGTTTCCTTGTATGCAACCTGTGGAGCACCTACGTTAGCTTCTACTTTAAATTCACGAAGAAGTCTGTCAACGATGATATCAAGGTGAAGTTCACCCATACCAGCGATGATTGTCTGTCCTGTCTCTTTATCTGTATGTGCTCTGAATGTTGGATCTTCTTCAGCAAGTTTAGCTAAAGCTTCACCCATCTTACCCTGAGCATCTTTTGTCTTAGGTTCAATTGCAAGCTCAATAACTGGTTCTGGGAATTCCATAGACTCTAAGATTACAGGATGCTGTTCATCACAGATCGTATCACCTGTTGTTGTAACCTTAAGACCTACTGCTGCAGCTATGTCACCTGAGTAAACCTTATCAATTTCTTTTCTGTTGTTGGCATGCATCTGAAGGATACGTCCAACTCTTTCTTTCTTATTCTTTGTAGAGTTAAGTACATATGAACCTGAGTTTAGTGTACCTGAGTAAACTCTGAAGAATGCTAACTTACCAACGAATGGGTCAGTCATAATCTTGAATGCTAATGCTGAGAATGGCTCTTCATCAGAAGATTTAACTGTTACTTCATTGCCATCTTCGTCCTTACCTGTAATATCAGGTACGTCTGTTGGAGCTGGCATATATTCAATAATAGCATCAAGAAGTTTCTGAACACCTTTATTCTTATATGCTGTTCCGCAAAGACAAGGAATTGCATCACCTGAGATTGTTCCCTTTCTTAAAGCACCTTTAAGTTCAGCAATAGAAAGTTCTTCTCCCTCAAGATATTTTTCCATAATCTCTTCATCGAGTTCTGCACACTGTTCGATAAGTTTATCATGATATTCCTCTGCCTGATCTTTAAGATCTGCTGGAATCTCACCAATAACGATATCGTCGCCTTTATCGCCATTGAAAACATATGACTGCATCTCGAATAAGTCAATAACACCCTGGAATGAATCTTCTTTACCGATTGGAATCTGTATAAGTACAGGATTCTTTCCAAGTTTTGAAATAAGCTGATTACATGATCCGAAGAAATCTGCACCAAGCTTATCCATTTTATTCATGAAAGCCATACGTGGAACGCCATACTTGTCAGCCTGACGCCATACGTTTTCTGACTGTGGTTCAACACCATTCTGGGCATCGAATACACCTACAGCACCATCAAGTACTCTAAGTGAACGCTCAACTTCAACTGTGAAGTCAACGTGTCCCGGTGTATCAATAATATTAATACGATGTTCCGGAGCACCTGCTTTTTTCTTACCATTTTCTTCAATTGTCCAATGGCAAGTTGTTGCTGCGGAAGTAATTGTGATACCTCTTTCCTGCTCCTGGGCCATCCAGTCCATAGTTGCAGTACCTTCGTGTGTATCACCGATTTTATGATTTACACCAGTATAATAAAGTATACGCTCTGTTAATGTTGTTTTACCAGCATCAATATGAGCCATAATACCTATATTTCTAGTTCTCTCTAATGGATATTCTCTTCCAGCCAAGGTTCTTCCTCCTTAAATAATCCTATGCTGCAAAAATGTCTTTAATTCTATAATTAGAATCTGTAATGAGCAAATGCTTTGTTTGCTTCTGCCATTTTGTGCATATCTTCTTTTTTCTTAACTGATGCGCCTGTGTTATTTGCTGCATCAAGAATTTCACCTGCTAATCTGTCTTCCATTGTTTTTTCGCCTCTCTTACGTGAGAACAATGTAATCCAGCGAAGTGCTAATGCCTGTCTTCTGTCAGGTCTTACTTCGATAGGTACCTGGTATGTTGCACCACCAATACGTCTTGCTTTTACTTCAAGAAGTGGCATAATGTTGTTCATAGCCTCCTCGAATACTTCAAGTGCTGGCTTACCAGATTTTTCTTCTACCTGTGCAAATGCACCATATACTATTTTCTGAGCTACACCTTTCTTACCATCTAACATAATGTTGTTGATAAGTTTAGTAACCACTTTATTGTTGTATAATGGATCTGCTAATATGTCTCTTTTTTGAGTATGTCCTTTACGTGGCACGGTTCTTCCCTCCTTAAATATGTTGGTCAGTCTCTCTGACTGCCTTTTTGTTTAATTCATCGGTACTCACTTTTGTTGTGTTTCGTGCGGTAAAAAGTGTATTGTTGTAATTCAAATTACATATATGTCGAACATATAAACAATATTTCTAATTCCCGGCACTAAATTCATTCAACCTGTGATTATTCCTATTTTGCGTCCTTTGGTCTCTTAGCACCATATTTAGAACGAGCCTGGCGTCTCTTAGCAACACCTGCTGTATCAAGTGTTCCTCTTACGATATGATATCTTGTACCTGGTAAATCCTTTACTCTACCACCACGGATAAGAACAACACTATGTTCCTGAAGGTTATGTCCTTCACCTGGGATGTAGCTTGTTACTTCGATACCATTAGAAAGACGAACTCTGGCAATCTTTCTAAGAGCTGAGTTAGGCTTTTTAGGAGTAGCTGTTTTAACTGCTGTACAAACACCTCTCTTCTGTGGAGAAGCTGTATCTGTAGCTTTCTTCTGTAATGAGTTGTAACCCTTTAAAAGAGCTGGTGCAGTTGATTTCTTTTCAGCTGTCTGTCTTCCTTTTCTTACTAACTGGTTAAATGTAGGCATTATTTTCACCTCCTGATTAGAATATTGTTTATAGATTTTATCTATGCCTAAGCCTTATACAAGGCTAAAGCGTACAAATCATGGTATCTTATGTTCATATTGATTAATTATATCCTATAAGAATTTTCTTAATCAGAACATAGTCTTCCCGTATGCACGCTTTTTCATTATATCTATGTAATTTTATAATGTCAAGGTAAATTTTGAAAAATTTCTTTTTATTTCAGCTTTTATTTCAGCTTATTTTCACTTCTAGCTTTATTTAACTTAAACTTATTTCTACCCTGACTTTCTGCCTTTTTATTTTGCATTACTTTTCAAATATTCTATAGCCATCATCGCTCTTTAATAATATCTGACCGTCTGTCCCTGCTTTTATGCTGCATTTACCAAAATCAGATGCATTTTCTTCCTGACATTTATTTATATCTGACACAACATTATCAATCTCTATAACTTCATTATTATTTGAATTATCATATGAAGTTTGTCCGATTTCAGTATAAATTTCACCATTATATTTAATATTTCGAATCTTGATAAAATTAACAACATTCTGCGAAGAGTCAGTATATGTACTTGTATCTAAGCCATTTTCTGCCACATAACGATATAGAAGCACATTCTTTGTATATTCTAATGCCTTACTTGCGATTTCATTATCCGAATATAATTCTCCTAATGACGGTTTTAAATCTGCTTTGACATCTGATATGAATTTCGAAATACTTTCTGCATAATAAGAACCATCTTCTGCTTCTTCTAATTTAGTTACAGTATATCCACCATTCTGTTTACTGATATGGCAGACTCCCTGCTTAGCTTCCCCGCCTCTTGTAATTAACTGATTATCGGATATGGCATAATGTTCTATATAAAAGTTACCATACAGCTTTATATCCGCTTCATCTGTTTTATCAACATAATAAATAACTGGAGCAGCTATTAATTTCTCATCTTTGGCAGATGTAGTGTCAACACTTTCAAAATAATTATCAATTGCTTCTATATAGTTACTCATATCTCCTGAAGCTTTATTCAGTGTAACCTTTGTACCATCAGCAGCTTCATTCTTATCTTCTTTACCATTTTCATCGTTCTTTACATCTTTATCTTCATTTGCCGAATTGCTTTCTATCGTATTGTCAATTGCATTATCATTTTTATTCTTGTTACTGTCATCTGATGATTTGCCTGAACATGCGCTAAACATAAGTACGCAGCAAATTGTTCCTACTGCTAAAATCTGTTTTCTCATTCTTTTCCTCCTGTTACCTCTTCGTATACCTGATTATCCCAAATGCTACAGCAAATGCCGCAATTCCAATTTCAATAAGAATTCTCATTTTCTCTCCATTACTCTTTTCTCTGCTAATCTCTGATGCAGTTGCGGTATTATTCATATCTGTCTGTCCTGATTGTATTTTTTTACCTTTCTTCACAATAAGATTGGCTGATTTATTAATCTGTGAGCCTGTTGCATCTTTAAGATAATACATAATTGTATATGTACCTTCTTTATTAAAGTCGTAACTACCCATAATAATTATATTCTTAGTTACGTCGTTCCCACATATATCATAACCTTTTATATTCTGAAATAAATCTGCCTGCTCGCCTGCCGTAATCTCAATATCCCTTACGCCCTCTATTCTTGCGGAACTGTTCTTCCACGGATTATTCTCATCGCTGTCTGTAGGGTCCCAATTAGTGAATTTACTCTGGTTGTTTAACTTAATTGTTTCTGGTTTACCCAATGGTCCCGGATTATTTACTTCACTGTAGAATACAACTGTATTACCAATTTTACAATTCTCATATATCCATTTTGCATCTGCTGTACATAGCCAGACATTTTCTACAGAATTCCCACTTCCAATTTCATTGAATCTTGCCATATCAAGAGTATCTTTGCTCTCTGCCGTATATGAACTTGAACATATCGATATACCATTTGATAATTCCATTACATACTGCGAATATGTACCATCACTCATCTTCTTCCATTCCTGTTGTCCTGTAATCGAATATGTCTCATCAAGCTTCACAATTGTATCATCTGTCGAACAGCTAAATGCCTTAACTGCCACATTATATTCTCCGTTACCTCCTTTTTCATATACTGTAATGCAGCCTGAAGCAACATTTACCTTAAGCATATAGTCGCCCTGTTCTGCATATGTTTTCCTATTCATAAACATCACAAGACAGATTACCATAATACATAAACCAACTAATCCACTACTTCTTTTGATTCTCACTTTTTTCTCCATTCCGCAGTTTCTAAATTCTATTTCTAAACTCTAATAGAACACATTCCGCCCACACAGGTATATATTTCTACTTATATAATAGCATTTTATCCGGTTATTTGTCTAGTATAACGTTTTCTTATTACCATACCTACTGATACTATAGCAAGAAAGAATAACAATTGTATACCAATACATTCCATAAGTTCTCCCATATTACTGCCAATTCCTGACTCGAACATTTCAGAAATACATCTATTCGCTTTAATATACCAATATACCGGTAAGAATTCTGCGACCTTAATAACGCCGTCACTTATGTATTCAATAGGTACAAATGCACCTGATATAAAGCTGAACCCTAATGCAACCACATTAATTGCCGCTGCTCTTCCGCCTTTTGATTTGATTGTTGTACTGATAAGGAAGCCTATTCCTGCTGCCACCATGGCCAGACATAACATATTACCAAGTCGCATAATATTTATCTTATTAATCATTTCTCCTCTAAATATAGCTATGTTTATAATAACATTTATAAAATATACGATAATCATATAGAACAGGCTGTAACATACAAGACTTAAATTCTTCTTAGTATTACTTACAGGTGACACATTTATCCGGTCAGCTATGTTTTTTCTGAAAAATGTAGACAACACTTCTGCAACGCCCCATATTATGCAGGCTAATATAACATATGCGCCGAAATTAAAATTATTTTCAATACGGTTAGTTCCACTATCTTTATTATTATTCATTTCAACATTAATATGACTCTTCATGTTGTCATTTGTCTTGTTTATAATTTCACCAATACTTTTTTCAGAACTATATTGTACATAATACGTCTTATATGTAGTCATATACTGATTTATAAGATTCTCAGCATAAACCGCACTATATGCATCGGGTACTTTTTTACTCTCTAACGAAACATTTTTACCAGCCATTAAATCATTTTCATAATTTCGCGGAATAATTACAATATACTCAGCAACCCTTTCAAATAATGCATCTTCCATACCCTCTTCCGTCTCAATTATATCTACGGCTTTCATATTTTCTTTCAAAAATGTGGTTAGTCCTTTAGATAACTCGCTATTATCATTATCAATAACTGCAACTTTTATATTCTCATTTACATAACCTGTACTTTTATTATTACTGCCTACCTGTGTATTAATTAAGGAAATCATCAGAAATATTCCTACATACATAGCAATAAGTGGTATCTTGGTTTTAAATATTTTTATGAATGATTTAAAAGACATAATACAAACTCCATTCCGCAGACGTTTACGTAGGAGGAATCGCGAGCAAAATTTCAAATTTTGCTCTGCGATAGAAGCTAAATGTGACGTCTGCGACACATTTAGCTGTGTGAAAAGTAATGCCGATGCGATTACTTTTCGCACTATCCTCTACTTTCTCGCATCATTTTCTTATCCTGAACTGTCAGAACTGTAATCGTTCCAATAGCAAATAACACTGTCATCATTATTAATATAATAATGTTTTCATAGTATTTTGATAAATCTGTATAATAGTATAATTTATAATAGCTTTCAGTAATTAAGTTGACCGGGTTAATTCTGTCAATTATGTAAGCGTGCTGTTTTACGAAATACTGAACTTCATTGCTCATCATTCCCGCAAGGAATGAACATATCATTGAAATACCAATTACCATATTATTCTTGAATTCAACACTTTTTTTTGTTATCGATGCAAAGAAATAGCCAAAGCTAAGTCCCATTGTTCCACCGACAATCGTTGTAAATATAATTAATCCCGTACGGTTCCCAAAGTCGATTCCAAGTGCAAATCTTATAAAAGCAAGAACAAGTAATACTATTACGTCATTCATTAACATATCTACCAGAAAATAGCTCAATAACTGTTTCATCTTACTTACAGGTGCTACAGTATTTCTCTTAGCAAGTGCTGACTGGTTAGTCTGTAAATAATTCATCGCAACACAGCCTGTTGCCGCACCATACATGCATACCATTCCAAGTATTGAATAAAAGTTTTGCAAAACTGTATCTGCCTTACCTCTTTTATTGCTGACATCTTTAATATAACTTGTGGAATCATTTATCGTCTCTAACAGATTTGGCGGAATATTTCCATTATTCTCCCTGGCAACTTCTGTAAACAACTTCTCTTTCTGTATGGCAATGTCGAAAAATTTCTTAACTATTGTCTGTTTTGTACCATTTTTTTTAAATACGACATTGCATTCGCCATTGAAATATATATATGCTGATACCTTGTTATCGTCTAATAACTTCTCAGCTTCTTCCTTACTTACATACTGTGTAACGAATATCTTATCACTGTCCACACTTTCTTTGTCATCAGCAGATACATTCTCAATAATTGATGCCATAACCTTTTCTTTCTCAAATTCCGCGTCATCTACGACAGCAATATCCACAGCTTCAAACTTTTCTCCATTTGCAATATCCCTTAAACCTGCATAAAACATTACCGATAATATCATAGGGAAAAACAATAACCAGAATATACTTTCCTTAGACCTTAACTGACATAAAAATCTGTATTTTATCATCTGACTAAACATTGTCTCTCAACTCCTTGCCCGTAATTTCTAAGAATACATCATTAAGACTAGGTTCTTTTGAAGTAAGATTTCTAATCTTTACATTGGCTTCCTGAATATAATTAACGATTGTATTAAGACTGTGTTTACCCTTCTTAGATACAATCTTTATGCTATTGCCCTGAACTACACATTCCTTTATATTACTGTTTTCGTTAATACGTTTTACAAGACTGTCCGGAACCTCTGATACTACAATCTCTATTTTCTCTTCGACACCAATCATATCTTTTATCTCTTCCTTAGTTCCCTCTGCAATAATTTTACCTTTATCCATTATTGCAACCCTGCTACAAATCTGTTCTATCTCGTCCATATAATGTGATGTATAGAGAATTGTTGCACCTTGCTTATTTAACTTCTCTATTCCCTCTAAAATATTATTTCTACTCTGAGGGTCAACCGCAACTGTAGGCTCATCCATTATTATGAACTTAGGCTTATGTGCGATTCCACATGCAATATTTAATCTTCTAAGCAGACCACCCGATAATTTCTTAGGTCGGAACTTTCTAAAATCCTGTATTCCTACGAACTCCATAGCTTCTTCTACATATTGTTTGCAAAGCTTCTTATCCGGTATGTACAGGCTGCAAAAATACATTATATTTTCTTCTACCGTAAGTTCTTCGAAAACTGCCACATCCTGCAGCACGATTCCGATATTTTTCTTAATGTCATATGCTTTCATATCCATATTTTTACCAAATATCTTAATACTTCCTTTATCATACGGAATCAGGGAGAGCATACAGCTTATGGTTGTGGTCTTGCCCGAGCCATTCGGTCCAAGTAATCCAAATACCTCCCCTTCTTCTATCTCTAAATTTATTCTGTTAACTGCTGTTAATTCACCATATTCTTTCAATAATCCGTCAATTTCTACAACTTTACTCATTCTAATCTCCATTCTGAGCGACTTATCGCACGAGACAATTTGAAATTCACTCAAATGATTTCTCATCTGCCATAATCACTATCTGCTTTCGCTCCAAAACAAATAGATGTGCGAAAATAAAATCTTTAATCTATGTTCATTATTATAAATGTTTATTTAGACTTTTTATAGTGACTTTTGAAATATATTCAAATATTTTGCAATGACATTTGTCACATTTACGAAATGAATATATCTATGCTATAATAAATGTAGCATTTAATAAACTCAGACTTCGCAGATACAAGTTAGAATTATATTATCTGTGACAAGTAAATTTGCATATATAAATATAGTAACTTTTGTAGAAATTGCTAATTTGTAGATATCATTTTTCGGCTCTAATTTTGTGTACATTCAACAGACATACACTTAAGCCGAGATGTCCGTCTA
>OMCP01000734.1_pt1 | contig 10327 bp, 6 predicted proteins | sample 1646051 | NCBI WGS metagenome assembly OMCP01 (sample SAMEA103958146, study PRJEB25191) | human gut metagenome
AACATTTATGGAGGGGAAAGTTTTGGAGAAGAGAAGAAATGTTGTAAATCACAGGACAACTGAATATCAGTATGGAAGTGCAGTAAGAAAGCTGCAGTCTGTTCCAGAAATACATACTTATGAGCATGAAATAAGAATTGAGGAGCAGGAGCAGGAGAGAAGACAAAGAAGAAGAGAGATAAGAAGAAATAACAGGGTTAACCTTGTATATACTACAGTGCTTGCTATCTGTGCAACAGCAGTATTTGCAATATGCTACCAGTATCTTAATCTCCAGTCAGATATTAAGACTAACAGTACTGCTGTAGTTGAGCTTCAGAATCAGCTTAATTCACTTAAGGCAGAGAATAACAGCCATGAATCAGAGATTAATGCAGGAATTGATTATAACGCAATATATGATACAGCTGTCAATGAACTTGGTATGGTATATCCAAGCAGAAGCCAGGTAATCGGTTATGATTCAAAGGAAAGTGAATATGTAAAGCAGTATAAGGATATCTCAAAATAACTAAAATGTGTGGCAGTGTGATATAAAGGATTGATAAATTTATGGACAATACCAGTGAAGCAAGAAGAAAGAAAATAATGCGCAGGAAACGCGCAATGCTTAAGAGGACACACAGAAGAATTAATGTTACATTTATAATAGTATTTGTATTATTACTGGTGCTTGGTGTAAAGATATTTATGATTAACTATACACATGGGGAGGAATATTCCCAGGCGGTGCTTAATCATCAGACATATACATCAACTACAATTCCTTATATGCGTGGTAATATTACTGCAAGTGACGGAACAGTTCTGGCATATAGTGAGAAGGTGTATAATCTGATACTTGATGTAAAGAGTGTTACATCAGAGGATGGAAAATATCTTAATAATACAATAGATGCATTAGTAAAATGTTTTGGTCTTGATAAAGATAATGTTAAAAAAATAATTAACGATAATCCTTCAAGCCAGTATCAGAAGTTGCTTAAGGAACTGACATCAGATGAGATAGCTGAATTTAATGAGCTTAAGGCACAGAAGAACAGCAATATATATGGTGTATGGTTTGAGGAAAGCTATGTGAGAAAATATCCGTTCAATACTCTTGCATGCGATGCTATAGGTTTTGCATCCAATGTCAATGGTGGTGAGCTTGGTCTTGAAAGCCAGTATGACGATGAGCTTTCAGGAACAGACGGAGTTTCATACAGCTATGTTGATGAAGATCTCAATGCAGTAGAAACGACAAAGGCAGCAGTTAACGGTAATAACATTATTACAACAATTGATTATAATGTGCAGTCTATAATAGAGAAATATATGGTTGCATATAATCAGGAAAAACCATCTAAGAATACAGCAATTGTTGTTATGAATCCTAAGAATGGTGAGATTCTTGGAATGGCAAGCTATCCACAGTTTGACCTTAATAATCCCAGAAATCTTGCAAATGTATATTCTGAAGAGCAGCTTGCGTCAATGTCGGATACAGATGTAACCAATGCGTTGTATCAGTTATGGACTAACTATTGTGTATCAGAGTCATATGAGCCGGGTTCAACTTATAAGCCATTTACTATTGCAGCAGGTCTTGAAGAAGGCGTTGTGCATGATGGAGATACTTATGAATGTAAGGGATATGAGTATGTTGGTCCTGATATGATTAAGTGCCACTCATATTCAACAATAGGAAGCCATGGTGTGCTTACATTGTCGCAGGCATTGGAAAATTCATGTAATCCTTACATGATTAATATTGCAATAAAACTTGGCAATGTCAGATTTGCACAGTATGAGAAAATGTTTGGATTTGGTGCAAAGACTGGTGTAGACCTTCCTGGTGAAGCTACAGGTATTATGTATGATGAGAATAAGATAACTACAATAGATGCTGCAACTAATTCATTTGGACAGAATGTTAATGTTAATATGGTACAGATGCTGTCAGCGTACAGTTCTCTTATTAATGATGGCAAGTATTATCAGCCACATATTGTTAAGAGAATAGAATCAGCGAATGGAGAAGTTGTTAAAGAAAATTCACCGGTTCTTGTAAGACAGACTGTTACGGCTTCAACATCAAAGTATCTTAGAAAATATCTGGAAAATACAGTAGAATTAGGAACAGCACATAAGGCGTATATAGAGGGGTATTCTATTGCGGGAAAGACTGGTACTGCACAGAAAATCCCAAGAGCTGACCTTAAGTGGGTTATCTCATTTATAGGGCATGCTCCGGCAGATGATCCCAAATTTGCAATATACATTGTTCTAGATGAACCGGATGGAACGACTGGTACATCGGGAAGTACATCAGATGCACTTATACTTGCAAAAGACATTATGACGGAGCTGCTGCCTTATATGAATGTGTATAAGGATACAGACGAGCCATATGTTGATCCGGGAAATACACCGGAGGAATCAGGCGTTTCAGATGTCCCTGTTTCGGAACCGGCTGCAACAGGCAGTAACTAAAATTATGTAATAATAAGTAGAATAACCCTGCTTTACTTCTCATAAAATGTAGAAGACTAAAGCGGGGTTATTTGTCAATGAAGGATAATGACACATTTGGATGGCTTAGCACCAGTCATAGAAAAAAACTTGTGTTAATGATAGCTGCAATCCTTATGGTTTGTATTCTTGAATGCGTAAGGCTTGGCGTTATTATGACGGTAAAGTCAGAATATTATATGCAGAAGGCCGATGAGCTTCATCAGAGGGAGAGGAGAATTAAGGCAAAGAGAGGAAGGATTCTTGACAGAAATGGCGAAATACTTGCAGCTAATGAAGTGGTATGTACAGTTTCTGTAATACATAGTCAGATAGAGGACGAAGATAAGGTTATAAAAGTGCTTGCAGGTGAACTTAATATGGATGTGGAGGAAGTGACTAAGAAAGTAAAGAAAGTATCCTCTATGGAATATATTAAGACAAATGTGGCAAAGGATATCGGAGATGCAATAAGGGAATACAATCTGTCTGGTGTCAAGATTGACGAGGATTATAAGCGGGTATATCCGTATAATGAACTGGCTTCAAAAGTGCTTGGCTTTACTGGTGCTGATAATCAGGGAATACTTGGACTGGAAGCTAAATATGACACATATCTGTCAGGTACTAACGGTCAGATTCTTACACTGTCTGATGCAGGGGGGATTGAGATAAAGGGCAGCCGGGAAGATCGTATTCTTCCGGTTGACGGACAGGATCTGTATACAACGCTTGATGTTAATATACAGAAATATGCAACACAGCTTGCGTGGGAGACAATGGTCAAGAAAGAGGCAAAACAGGTAAGCATAATTGTAATGCGTCCGGATAATGGCGAGATACTTGCTATGGCAAATGTTCCTGAATATAACCTTAATTCTCCGTATGAGCTTAATTATGAACCGGACGAAGAAGATGCACAAAAGGATAAGATGGATCTTCTTAATAATATGTGGCGGAATTTCTGCATAAATGATACATACGAGCCAGGCTCAATATTTAAGACGGTTACTGCAACAGCAGCACTTGAGACAGGCGTGGTGGGTTTAAATGATTCTTTCACATGTTCAGGTGCAACGGTTGTTGCTGACAGAAGAATAAGATGTCACAAAACAACAGGACATGGAACACAGGATTTTACACATACAGTGTATAATTCGTGCAATCCGGCATTTGTTGAATGGGGCAGAAGAGTCGGTACTGATAATATGTATCTGTACATGGGTAAGCTTGGACTTCTTACAAAGACAGGAATAGATCTGTCAGGAGAGGCAGGAACGATTATTCATAAGCAGGAAAATGTAGGCGCGGTTGAGCTTGCCACAATGTCATTCGGACAGTCTTTCCAGATAACACCCGTTCAGATGTTAAGGGCTGTTTCGGCGATTGTAAATGGTGGAAGACTTGTTACACCACATTTCGGCTTATACACAGGTTCATCAGATGGTTCAGTGGTAAATGAATTTGCATATTCAACACAGGATGAGGCAATATCATCCCAAACGAGTGAAACGATGAAAAAGATTCTTGAGGGTGTAGTGTCAGAAGGCGGAGGAACGAAAGCATATATTGACGGCTATTCAATAGGAGGAAAAACGGCAACATCACAGAAGCTGCCAAGAGGTTCAGGAAAATATATTTCATCATTCATAGGTTTTGCTCCGGCTGATAATCCACAGGTTATAGCGATGTGCTTAATTGATGAACCGACAGGTGTATATTATGGTGGAACAATTGCTGCTCCTGTTGTTAAGACACTGTATGAAAATATATTGCCGTATATTGGTATAGAAAGGTCAGTTCAACTTGAAAAAAACGATGATTGATAGTAATATATTTTTGTATACATTTTGTATGAAAGGAAGTAAACGACGATGAATTTAAAGAATAAGACGGTAATGGTCGTGGGAACAGGTATAAGTGGTATTGGAGCCGTAGACCTTTTGAATAAAGTTGGTGCTGACTGCATACTGTATGATGGCAATGAAAAGCTTGACAGACAGAAGGTGCAGGAGAAGTTAGGTGATAACAAGGCAGAGATTATCATCGGGGCATTTGATGAGGCACTTCTTTCGAAGATTGATCTGCTTGTAATAAGTCCGGGGGTTCCTATTGACAGTCCGATAGTGCTTACATTTAAGAATGCCGGTATCCCTGTATGGGGCGAGATTGAGCTTGCATATAATTATGATAAGGGTAAGGTTATTGCAATTACAGGAACTAACGGAAAGACAACAACTACAGCGCTTGTTGGACAGATAATTGCTGCATATAATGAGAAAACATTTGTCGTTGGTAATATAGGCAATTCATATACAGGTGAAGTGTTAAAGACAAGTGAGGATTCATATACAGTTGCTGAGATAAGCAGCTTCCAGTTAGAGACAGTACATGAATTCCATCCGATTGTATCTGCAATTCTTAATATTACACCTGACCATCTTAACAGACACCATACAATGGAATGCTATGCATGGACCAAGGAAAGAATAAGTGAGAACCAGACTAAGGCAGATACATGTGTGCTTAATCTTGAGGATAAGTATCTTACAGACTTTGCACCTGAGTGTAAGGCTGATGTTGTGTGGTTTTCAAGTGAAAGAAAGCCATCAGTCGGAGCATATGTAGATGGTGAGATGATTAAGTATACAGATGGAACTAATGATTATGACATGTTGAATGTTCATGACATGAATCTTTTAGGAAAGCATAACTATGAAAATGTATGTGCAGCAATTGCAATGACTAAGGCTGCCGGAATTCCTGATGATATTATAATAGAACAGGTTAAGAAATTTAAGGCTGTTGAACACAGAATTGAATATGTTGCAACTAAGAATGGTGTTGATTACTATAATGATTCCAAGGGAACTAACCCAGAGGCAGCAGTTAAGGCTATTGAAGCTATGGTTAAACCTACAATTCTTATCGGCGGAGGTTATGATAAAGGCTCAGAATTCGACCTTTATGTAAAGGCATTTAAGGATAAGGTTAAGCTTCTTGTGCTTATAGGACAGACAAGTGCCAAGATTGCTGATACATGTAAGAAATACGGCTTTGATAATATCGAATATGCTGATTCAATGGAACAGGTAGTAGATATATGTGCTAAAAATGCGGTAAGTGGAGATGCGGTTCTTTTATCTCCTGCATGTGCAAGCTGGGGAATGTTCGATAACTACGAACAGAGAGGAAGAATATTCAAGGATCTTGTCAATAATCTGTAAAAAGGCGGTGCTTTATGCCGGGGAATAATAGAAATAGAAGAAATAACAGAAACAGAAAAAAGAGAAAACAATATGGATTTTACTTTGATTACACTCTTCTTTTTGTGCTTGTATTCATAGTTGGCTTTGGACTTACAATGATTTACAGCACAAGCTCTTATACAGCGCAGATTGAAGAGGGTGATCCGGAATTTTATTTCAGGAAACAGCTTATATTTACTATAATAGGTTTTGCTTTAATGATAGTTGAAACTAAGATTTTGGATTATCATTATCTTAAGAAGCTTGCAGTTGTAATATATATAGGCGGACTTCTTTGCATGTTCCTTTTAAAGACTCCTCTTGGAATTACAAGAAATGGAGCTACCAGATGGATAAAGATTCCGGGTTTGGGACAATTCCAGCCTGCGGAGCTTGTAAAGATTGGGACGATTGCCATGACTGCATTTCTTATAGTGAAAGCAGGGCAGAACATAAAGAAATTCAGGACTGTTATAGTGATATGTATAATAGCCGGTTTTGCACCGGCACTGCTTGTTTATGTGCTGTCTTCTAATATGAGCAGCGCACTTATTGTAGCACTTATCTCCGTTGTTATGACATTTGTGGCATATCCGGGATATAAAATATATGTTGCACTGACGGGGCTGGCAGCGGTGGCTTTTGGCGCATTTTACTCATGGATAAAGAAGATGGCAGCGTCGGGAAATATGACTGGAAAATTCAGATTAAACCGTATACTTGTATGGCTTAATCCTGAGAAATATATTGATGATAAGGGATACCAGACAGTTCAGGCGTTATATGCCATAGGCTCAGGAGGTCTTTTTGGCAAAGGTCTTGGCAAGAGTCTTCAGAAGCTTGGATATATCCCGGAATCACAGAATGATATGATATTCTCTGTTATATGTGAGGAGCTGGGACTTTTTGGAGCATTCTGCCTGATTGCCCTGTTTATTGTAATGTTATGGAGAATTAACCATATAGCACAGAATGCACCTGATTTGTTTGGTTCAATGCTTGCAACAGGAGTATTTGCACATATTGCCATACAGGTAATTCTTAATATAGCAGTTGTAACTAATACAATACCTAATACGGGAGTGTCACTTCCATTCATAAGTTATGGAGGTACGGCGGCAGTATTTTTGCTGCTTGAACTTGGGGTTGTATTTAATATAAGCAGTCAGATTAAGTTGGAAAGATAATGGGTAGTAGGAATAGTAACAGTGTAAACCAGAAAAAAAGACGGGGCAGAAAAAGAAAGAAAGCCCTTATTATATTTGCAGTTATTGCAGCTGTTGCCGGAATGCTTTTTGGTGTTACATATAAGGTGTTTGAGGCTGATACAATAGAATTTGTGGGTTCAACTCATTATTCGGATGAAGAACTTAAAAAATATATATTTGGTGGTGATTATGTTAATCTGTTATATTTCAGGATTTTTGGACAAAAAGACACCAAAATACCATTTATCCAGAAATATGATGTTGAGACAGACTGGCCGGACAGGCTTTATGTAACAGTATATGAAAAGGCAATAGTAGGTTATGTCAGGTACATGGGCTGTAATATGTATTTTGATAAAGATGGAATTGTAGTAGAAAGCTCAACGGATTTATATGAAAATGTTCCGCAGATTGACGGACTTAAGTTTGATTCAATAGTAATCAATACGAAGCTTGATGTGGGAAATGCAGATATATACAATACAATTCTTGATCTTATACAGAGCTTTGATAAGTATGATATTGATGTGGACAAAGTGTATTTTGATGCCTCTTATAATATTACGCTTTATATGGGCGATGTTAAGGTAAGCCTTGGAAGCAGCAAGGATTTTACAGACAGGCTTTTTGAATTAAAGCAGTTATCATCCAGATTCGGAACACTTAAAGGAACACTGTATCTTGATGATTATAATGGCGATGAAAGTTCTATAATTTTTAAACGTGAAAAGTAAAAAAAGGTTGATATTTTAGACGAAAGATTATAAAATATTATGTAGTGCAATTTTTAGATATTAAAGGAGGCAGCAACCTTGTTAGAGATAATGACTAATGACCAGGAGTCATCAGCAAAGATTATAGTTGTTGGTGTAGGTGGAGCGGGAAATAACGCGGTTAACAGAATGATAGATGAGAATATCGGAGGAGTTGAATTTATCGGTATTAATACTGATAGTCAGGCACTTACTTTATGTAAGGCTCCAACTGCTATCCAGATAGGTGAGAAGCTCACTAAGGGACTTGGAGCAGGCGCACAGCCTGAGATTGGTGAGAAGGCAGCAGAGGAGAATGTTGAAGAACTTACACAGGCAATTAAAGGTGCTGATATGGTATTCGTTACATGTGGTATGGGTGGCGGAACCGGTACAGGTGCAGCTCCTGTAGTAGCCAAGATTTCTAAGGATATGGGAATTCTTACAGTAGGTGTTGTTACTAAGCCTTTCAAGTTCGAAGCAAGAACAAGAATGGCTAATGCTGAATCAGGAATTGAGAAGCTTAAGGAGAACGTAGATACACTTATTGTTATTCCTAATGACAAGCTTTTAGAGATAGTAGACAGAAGAACAACTATGCCAGAGGCATTAAAGAAGGCTGATGAAGTGTTACAGCAGGCTGTTCAGGGAATTACAGACCTTATCAATGTACCAGGTCTTATTAACCTTGACTTTGCTGATGTTAAGACTGTTATGGTGGACAAGGGTGTTGCACATATCGGTATCGGTACAGCTACAGGCGATGACAAGGCTATCGAAGCAGTTAAGCAGGCTGTTACAAGCCCACTTCTTGAGACAACTATTGAGGGTGCATCTCATGTTATCATCAATATCTCAGGTGATATCAGTCTTATCGAAGCTAATGAAGCTGCAAGTTACGTTCAGGAACTTGCAGGAGATAATGCCAACATTATCTTTGGTGCTATGTATGATGAGAGCGTTACAGATCAGGCTACAATTACTGTTATTGCAACAGGTCTTGAAGATGGTAACGTTAATAAGGCTATGGCAGGATTTGCAGGTATGGCACAGGCAACAAGACCAACTGTTAATGTTAAGCCACAGTATACATATTCACAGTCAGCAGCAAGAACATCTTCGGTATCAAATGATGCTCCGCTTCCAGGACTTAAGCAGCCATCACCTGTTACACCACAGGTTAAGGACAGAGGAATCACAATTCCAACATTCTTACAGAAGAATAAGAAGTAATAATTTAATATAAGTATATTTAACACCGTCAGTTTGCTGACGGTGTTTTTTTGTGCCCACTCTGTTGTTTTGACAAATTTTGCATGATATGTCGTATATAATTCCACTTGTAACAAAGAAACGGATTCAAAACAAGGAGGTGATGTACGAAACGGTTATATATGCAGATGTTCTGTTTGGAATAAACCTTGTGGCAAACCTGTGCGTGCTGCTTATAACAGACTGGATATTTAAATTTTCTGCCAGAATATCCAGAATGATTATTTCTGCCACTTTAGGAGCTGTATGGGCTGTCATATGTGTGTGTATTCCACTAAGATTTGCACTGCTTGAAAAGTTTATTACATATGTTCCGGTAACATTAATCATGGCTATGATAATGCTTTCCGGTACTAAAGACTTTAAGCAGAAAACATCAAAACAATTAAAGCTTTATATGAGGAATCTGTTGAAAGCAGGTGCAGGAATGATTCTTATTGCACTTTTTGCAGGTGGGATAATGCATTGGTTAAAGTACACATTTGCAGGGTATTTTATTGAAAATGTAATTCTGTCTGACAGTGAGCTTGTAATCTTTCTTACTGTGACGGTTATAGTTGTTGTCATTGTGCTTAAGACACTTAAAACTATCAGGATAACAGATGGTTTGAAAAGACACATTGTGATTGGCGTAGCAGAACGGGAATTTGAAATGGACGCAATAATTGATACAGGCAACAGCCTTATTGATTATGTTGGGAAAAGACCTGTTACAGTGGTTGAAAGAACGTATTTCAACGATATTCTCAGTGACATAGATAACTTACAAAAGCTTGGATATCATCTGATTCCATATAACAGTGTGGGAAATTCAGGTGGGATGATGGAAATCATAACAGCAGATTATATACATATATACGAGGGAGAAAATGTTGTGAAAAGGGAGCATGCGGCTATAGGTATGTCTCTTAGGCAGATTAATAAGAATGGGGATTATCATGCCCTTTTGGGGAAGGACATGATTATGTAGAAGAATCGGAAGTTTGAAGAAAATAAAAGGATGGATAGAAATATGGTAGTAAAGGTTGCGATGGCGGATCATTTTCAGTTTAAGGTAATGCCTTCTATAAAGAATTTTTGTTTATTAAAGCAGGGTGACGTACATTATATAGGTGGGACAGATATATTGCCGGCACCACTTGGGGCAAGTGAGGAACAGAACGCAATAGAAGCACTGGGGACAGCTTCTGATGCTGAAGCAAAGCACACTCTGATAGAACATAATTTAAGGCTTGTTGTGTATATTGCAAAGAAATTTGACAATACAGGGGTTGGCGTAGAGGATTTGATATCAATTGGAACAATAGGGCTTATCAAAGCAATTAATTCATATGATAAGGATAAAAATATCAAG
>OMCP01000759.1_pt1 | contig 10150 bp, 9 predicted proteins | sample 1646051 | NCBI WGS metagenome assembly OMCP01 (sample SAMEA103958146, study PRJEB25191) | human gut metagenome
AAAGCGCCGGCGGCGTTTTTCGGCAAAATGCCGGGTTTGTCTGTATCTTCTTGCAAAGTTCTCCTGCATATGTTACACTTTTTACTGGAAAAACGTACAGGAGGCACGGCATGGATCGGTATCGTATCATTGAGGTCAAGCAGAGCGTCTTTGCGGACAACGACGCTGCGGCGGAGCGGCTGCGCGGCGAGCTGGACGCACAGGGCACATATCTCATCAACCTGATGTCCTCGCCCGGCTCCGGCAAGACGACGACGCTTCTGCGTCTGCTGCCGCTGCTGCAGCGGCAGCTGCGCGTGGGTGTGATGGAGGCGGATATCGATTCCGACGTCGACGCGGACACCGTCTCGCGCACCGGCGCGAAGGTCATCCAGCTGCACACGGGCGGCATGTGCCACCTCGACGCCGGGATGACCCGCGAGGGGCTGCAGCAGCTGGACGCGGCGGGGCTTGACCTGGTCATTCTGGAGAACGTCGGCAATCTCGTCTGCCCGGCGGAATTCGATACCGGCGCTTCCCTGAACATGATGATCCTATCCGTCCCCGAGGGGCACGATAAGCCCCTGAAATATCCGCTGGTATTCCAGGTGTGCGACGCCATGATCGTCAACAAGATCGACGTGCTGCCCTATTTTGATTTCGATATGGAAAAGGTAGAGGCCTACGCGAAAATGCGAAACCCCAATATTCGGATTTTCCCCATCAGCGCCAAAACCGGCGAGGGGATCCCCGCTCTTGCGGAGTGGATCGCCCGGCAGGTGCGGAAATGGAAGCAGTATAAAGCTTAAGAATAAAAGGAGGAGGCACAGAAATGATCGACAAGGAATTGCAGCAGCGGGCGCTGAACCCGGTGCACAGGGGGGAGGCAGCGCCCCGGGAGAAGATCCTGAAGCTGGGACGGAAGATCACGGACGTGATGGCGCACAAGATGAAGGGCGTCACGGCGGATGACCCGGAATACTGGGGCCTGGCGGCCCTGGTCACGGACGAGATGGCGGACATCGCCCTGTCCATGAAGCTGCGCACGCCCTACACCGTGGAGCAGTTGTGGGAAATGAACCGGGTCCGGGAGGAGGACAGGCCCCACTTCCAGGAGCTGCTGGACAAGATGAGCTACATCGGCCTGCTGGAATACGACTACGGCTACCACTATGACCACAACGGCCGCACCGCGCCGCCGTCCGAGCGGCGTTACATTCTCCCCATGTTCGTCCCCGGCAGCGCGGAGCTGTTCAACATGGAGGAGGATGCGGAGCTTTCGGGCCGGAACCCCCGGCTGGAGCAGCATCCGGAGCTTGCCAAGTTCTTTGAGCGCATGACCTACGTGCCGCTGGCGGGCAAGACGCATCTGCTGCCGCCGGGCGGCGGCGGCGTGGGCATGCACGTCATCCCGGTGGAAAAGGCCATCTCAATGGAGAACCAGACGCTCGACATCGAGCATCTTTCCTACTGGCTGAAAAAATATGAGGGGCACATCGGCGTGGGCCAGTGCTCCTGCCGCGCCAGCCGGGCCGCCATGGGCGAGGGCTGCGCGGACGACGAGCAGTGCTGGTGCATCGGCGTGGGTGACTTCGCCGACTACTGCCGGGAGACCGGCAAGGGCCACGACATCACCTATGAGGAAGCCATGCGCATCCTGCAAAAGGCGGAGGACAACGGTTTTGTCCACCAGATCACCAACATCGACGGCGAAAATAAGATCTTCGGCATCTGCAACTGCAATGTGCAGATCTGCAACGCCCTGCGGACCAGTCAGCTGTTCAACACTCCCAACCTGTCCCGCTCTGCCTATACGGCAGAGGTGGAGCGCGAAAAGTGCGTGGCCTGCGGCAAATGCGTGGAGTATTGCCCCGCCGGCGCCGTCCGCCTGGGCCAGAAGCTCTGCGACAAGCAGGGCAGGGAAGTGAGCTACCCCAAGCACGAGCTGCCCAATTCCATCAAGTGGGGGCCGGAGCACTGGGATCCCGACTACCGGGACAACAACCGAAAGAACTGCTACGACAAGGGCACCGCTCCCTGCAAAACCGCCTGCCCCGCCCATGTGTCCGTTCAGGGCTATCTGAAGCTGGCGGCCCAGGGTAGATATCAGGAGGCCCTGGCGCTCATCAAAAAGGACAATCCCTTCCCCGTTGTCTGCGGCCGCATCTGCAACAAGCGTTGCGAGGATGCCTGCACCCGGGGCAGCGTGGATCAGGCCGTGTCCATCGACGCGGTGAAGAAATTCCTGGCCGAGCAGGATCTGCGCGCCGAGACCCGCTATATCCCGCCGGTGGTCATTGCCTCCAACCAGAAGACCCATTGGGAGCAGAAGATCGCCGTCATCGGTGCAGGCCCGGCCGGTCTGTCCGCCGCCTATTATCTGGCCACCCGTGGCTATAAGCCCACGGTGTTTGAAAAGAATGAGCGCCCCGGCGGCATGCTGACCTATGGCATCCCCTCCTTCAAGCTGGAAAAGGACGTGATCGATGGGGAAATTCAGGTGCTGCGGGAGCTGGGCGTGGATATCCGCTGCGGCGTCGAGGTGGGCAGGGATGTGACCATCCAGCAGCTGCGGGAGGAGGGCTATCTGGCCTTCTACATCGCCATCGGCTGCCAGGGCGGACGATTGCCCGGCGTCCCCGGTGAGAACGCGGAGGGAACCTCCATTGCCGTGGATTTCCTTCACGACGCGCTGGGCAACGAGGAGAAGCATATGGATGGCCGGGTGCTGGTCATCGGCGGCGGCAACGTGGCCGTGGACTGCGCCCGTACCGCCTCACGCTATGGGGCTGCCCATACCACCATGGTGTGCCTGGAATCCCGGCAGACCATGCCCGCGTCCAAGGATGAAATTGAGGAGACCCTGGAGGAGCACATCGAGATCTGCAACGGCTGGGGCCCCAAGGAAGTGCTGAAAAATGAAGCCGGGCACGTCACCGGCGTGGTGTTCAAAAAGTGCCTGCGCACCATCGACCCGGAGACCAAGCGGTTCTCTCCTGAGTACGACGAGTCGCAGACCATGACCCTGGAAGCGGACCATGTGGTGTTCGCCATCGGCCAGAGCATTCAGTGGGGCGGCCTGCTGGAGGATGAGAAGGTGGAATTCCACCGGGGCAATTACCCCGTGGCGGACAGCCTGACCTATCAGACCGCCGTGGAGGATATCTTCGTGGGCGGCGACGTGTACCACGGGCCGAAGTTCGTCATTGACGCCATCGAAGAGGGCAAGTGCGCCGCCGAATCCCTGCACCGCTATGTCCACAAGGGGGCCAGCCTGGTTACCGGCCGGAACCGCCGGGACTTCAATATGCTGGACAAGGACAATGTGCTGCTGGAGGGCTATGATACCGCCCAGCGGCAGCAGGCCGGTGTGGACGAGACCATCGACCGGGCCCATTCCTTCCGCGACCCCAACCGGGTGCTCACTGAGCAGCAGGTAAAGACCGAGACGGCCCGCTGCCTGGGCTGCGGCGCCAGCTGGGTGGATCCCAACAAGTGCATCGGCTGCGGCGTGTGCACCACCAAGTGCGTGTTCGATGCCATCCACCTGAAGCGGGATCACCCGGAGTGCTCCAAAATGATGAAGGCTGAGGACAAGGTCAAGGGCATCCTGCCCATGGTGGGCAAGCGCCTGGGCCAGACCGTGGTCACCAAGCTGGGCGGGAAGAAAGACTGATGCACGAGCTGGGCGTTGTATTTCACATTGCGGACAGCGTGGTGAAAATCGCGAAAGAGAATCAGGCGCAGCATGTCCGCCGGGTGACGCTCCAAATCGGAGAGGTTTCCACGGTGATACCTTCCTATCTGGTGGACGTGTGGAACTGGAACTGCAAGCGTACCCCCATGCTGGAGGGCTGCGAGCTCCTCTGGGAGCCCATCCACGCCGTCACCTACTGCGAAAGCTGCGGGAAGACCTACGACACCGTCCCCCAGGGGAAAATCTGCCCTCACTGCGGCAGCGACCGAACCTACTTGCAGCAGGGCAATGAACTGGAGATCAAGGAGATCGCGGTAGAATAGCATATGAAAAAATCAGCCCCGATCCGCGACGAACGGATCGGGGCTGAAATATGCTTGCAGCTTACTTCTTCTGCCCGTAATAGGCATTGGGGCCGTGCTTGCGCAGGTAGTGCTTGTCCAGCATCCGCTGGGGGGCGGGGGCGGCGTGGGGATTCAGCACACGGGTGAAGATGCCCATTTTGGCGCATTCCTCCAGCACCACGCTGTGATACACCGCCTGGTCGGCGTCTTTGCCCCAGGTGAAGGGGCCATGGCTGTAACACAGCACGGCGGGCACGGCCTTGGGATCGATGCCCCGCTCCCTGAAGGTCTCCACAATGGTGATGCCGGTGTTGCGCTCATAGTCCTCGTCCAGCTCCTCCTGGGTCAGGTGGCGGGCGCAGGGAACGCTGCCGTAGAAATAGTCGGCGTGGGTGGTGCCGTAGCAGGGCAGATCCTCACCGGCCTGGGCCCAGGCCACGGCGTAAGGGCTGTGGGTATGGACAATGCCGCCGATGCCGGGGAAGGCATTGTACAGCACCAGATGGGTCTTGGTGTCGGAGGAAGGGTTCAGGTCTCCCTCTACCTTGTTGCCCTGCAGATCCATGACCACCATGTCGTCGGGCTTCAGCAGGTCGTAGTCAACGCCGCTGGGCTTGATGACGAAAAGTCCCTTTTCCCGGTCGATGCCGGATACATTGCCCCAGGTGTAGGTGACAAGCCCCCGCTTGGGCAGCTCCATGTTGGCAAGATAAACCTGCTCCTTCAGCTTCTCCAGCATTTTACAGTCCCTCCACGGCGGCCCTTTCCATGGCAAAGGCCTTTTTGTAGCGGCTCAGGAACTCATTGAAGCCGTCGATGTCCGATTGCTCCGCCAGCAGCGTGGTGGAGGCGGCCCCGGCGAATACCCGGTTATCCAGATAGTCCGCCAGCGATTCGCCGCCCGCCTTGCGCACCATGTAGGCGGCCAGCAGGGCCATGCCGTAGGGGCCGCCCTCTCCGGCGGTCTCCATGCACGATACCGGCGCGCCGATGGCGGCGGAGAGCATCCGCTGGCCCACGCCGGGGGTTTTGAAGAAGCCGCCGTGGCCGTACAGCTTGTCCACCCGCACCTTTTCCTCGCCGGTCAGAATGTCCAGACCGATCTTCAGGGTGGCCAGGGCGGACAGAATGTGGGTGCGCATGAAGTTTGCCAGGGTGAAGCTGGCGTTGGGCGTCCGGGCGAACACGGGGCGGCCCTCGTCCAGGTCGGTCACGCCCTCGCCGGAGAAGTAGTTGTAGCTCACCAGCCCGCCGCAGTCGGCGTCGCCATCCAGCGCCTTGCGGAAGAGCATGGTAAACAGCGCTCCCTTGTCCTGGGGCGCGCCGATCAGCTGGGCAAACTCGCCCAGCAGGTTGACCCAGGCGTTGATGTCGGAGGTGCAGTTGTTGCAGTGTACCATGGCCACCGGCGCGCCTGCGGGGGTGGTGACCATGTCGATCTCCCGGTGCACGCCCAGCGCGTGATCGGTGACGATCATGGCAAAGTCGGAGGTACCGGCGGATACGTTGCCCGTGCGCTCCCGCACGGAGTTGGTGGCAACCATGCCGGCGCCGGCGTCGCCCTCGCAGGGGGCCACGGGGATGCCGGACTTCAGGTCACCCTGGGGATCCAGGAACCACGCGCCCGCCTCGGTCAGCACGCCGCCCCGGTCGCCCGCGCACAGCACCTTGGGCAGAATATCCCGCAGCTTCCAGGGCATACCGCTCATGGTGTCGAAGATATCCACCATCCGCTGGTCAAAGTCCAGCTTTTCGGAGTTGATGGGGAACATGCCGGAGGCCTCGCCGATGCCCATCACCTTTTCGCCGGTGAGCTTGAAATGAATGTAACCCGCCAGAGTGGTGAGGAAGGCAATGTCCTTTACATGGCTTTCCTTGTTCAGAATGGCCTGGTACAGGTGGGCGATGCTCCAGCGCTGGGGAATGTTGAAATTCAGCGCATCGCTGAGCTTGGCCGCCGCCTCGCCGGTGATGGTGTTGCGCCAGGTGCGGAAGGCCGCCAGCTGGTTGCCGTCCTTGTCAAAGGGCAGGTAACCATGCATCATGGCGGAAACGCCGATGGCCCCCACCTCGGTGAGCACAGTGCCGAATTTTTCCTGCACGTCCCGCTTCAGGTCGGCATAGCAGTCCTGAATGCCGTTCGTCACGGCCTCCATGGAATAGGTCCAGATGCCGTCCACCAACTGATTCTCCCACTCGTGGGAGCCGGAGGCAATGGGAATATGGTTTTCGTCGATCAGCACCGCTTTGATCCGGGTGGAACCAAGCTCGATGCCCAGCGCGGTATTTTTCAGATTCATGATCGTTCTCCTTCCAGTTGAGATCGCGCCTGCGCGCGTTCCTGCTTTTACAGCCACATTCTACCATACACCCAACGAAAATGCAATTCGATTCACGAAAAATATAAACAAAGGAATCCTGATTTTTTCCTGCGCGTCAAAGCCAGAATGGAAAAAACGGGAAAGAAAACCATCCGGGCGATCCCCCTGAGTGGGGGGACCCGGATGGTCTTGCGCTTTTTCTCTGAAATCAAAGAGCCGGGCAGGCCGTACATTCAGCGCGTCGCAGATATCAAACACCACATCCAGCGAGACCGCGCAGTCCGCCGTCTCGATCCGGCTCATGTGCGTCCTGCTGATATTGACCGGCTCCGCAAGCTGACTTTGGGAAAGTCCTTTTTCCTTGCGGTAGTAGGCGATATTCAAACCAAGAAATCTAAACTTTTCCCGCTGCTGCTCCTGCATAGCCTTCACTCCTTGCTATAAAGTATAGCGGCTGGATTCCTCAGAAGCGGCAACGTAAAAAGATATGTTTCCGACTTGACACGCTGCAAAAGTTGCGCAATAATTGGCTTGTCGAAGGAAAAAGATTCCTTTCGGTAATGATTCAGTTCAAATAACAGCACTCAGAAAACTGGGGGCATATCAGAAAGAAGTGTTTACGCATGGATGAACAATGGATGGTTGGGGAAGACGAAGAGATACAGTGGATTGAAACAAAAATGACACTGCATATCATAGCAATGTGTCTGTCGGCATTGGGCATTGTTTGGTCGGTGCGGGAGATGATTGCAAATGGAGGGGACGGCGAGCTTTGCCTCATTGCATTTTGCTGTGCCGCCTTTACTGCCGGGTTTGCGCACCTGGCACGGAAATGCGCAAAGAAAATAAAGGAACGCAAGCAGTGCATACAGGCAAAACGCAAGGAGAACGCGGAAAGGCAAAAAAGGCAGAACGAGAAAAATGCGCTGGCTCAAAAAGGAACGCTGGAAATTTCGGCAGAAAAATTCTACAACGCCTGCAAAGAAGCGCATATCACATCTTTTAATGATGAATTCAGCCAGGCAAAGGCAAAACAAATTATCAATGACATGCTGAATGATGAAGGAATTTTGCCGGAAAACCGCACATTGTACTTGAGCCCGGATTATTTCGAAAGGTGTTTTCGTGATGGAGAGGCACAGGCGAAAGCGAGCGAAAAAGCCCGGTTGGAAGCCTCCGGAGCACCGCGCAATGCCACGCCCAACGAGGACGAAGCAAGATTTTTTCAGCGGGTTGCGGAGATTTCCGGTCTGACCGGCAACCAGAAGCGGATTAAAATGCTGCAAAACCTGGAAAGCGATTGCCAGACCCGCATCACGAAAAAGAAACAGGGGCAGGAGGCAATGCGGCAGTTGGGGCAGTTTTACTTTGCCGCGCAGCAGAAAGAGGCGAGCTGGGGGCTCTCCGGCGGAATTGCCGAGGGAATTGCTGGGCCGGCAGCAGGCGTAATTGCCGCCTCTCAAACGATAGAAAACAATCGGAAGATTCAGCAGTATAATCAGTCCATGCGGGAGGCGTCCGCCATCGCGCTTCGCGGCTCCTTTGGGCTTAACAATGACATTTGTGAACTGGAATCAGAACGAAGCGAGATTCAGAAAAAGGTGAGCGAAGCGGAGAAAAAGGTTACGCTGCAAAATCCCACTGCGGATGAAATCTTTTCCAACCTGAAAATCGGAAGGGCAAGGATTGAAAAATCCGAAACAGGGGTTCTGCATATCGAGCTCCCCATTTCCATTAAGCGCCCCTTTGCGCTGAGTGCGCCGGAAGAGATAATCATGGTTGTGGACGGAGTACTGAGCGGGGAAATCTGGATGGAGGAAAAGATGATTGGTTCCGTGTTGATTCCGCTCCCGCTTTATGGCATTCCCACCAATATGCGGGAAGAAGTCACACTGGATGCAATGTCTGATCGGTCTGTGGAGTACAACGGGAAATACACAGTAATACTTGCAGAAAGTCAAAATCTTTGGATTATGGAAGCGTAAAAAGTGGGGCACCCGAGACCGGGTGCCCGCTTGCGTATATCCAATTATTTCAAAAATCCGCTGACGATCTGTTCTTCTGCTTCCTGCTCGGTCAGGCCCAGGGTCATGAGCTTGATGATCTGCTCGCCGGCGATCTTGCCGATGGCGGCCTCGTGGATCAGGGCAGCGTCAATGTTGTTGGCCTCCAGCTGGGGGACGGCCAGGATGCGGGCGTTGCCCATAATGATGGCGTCGCATTCCGTGTGGCCGGTGCAGGCAGCGTTGCCGGTGATGCGGGAGTCGAATTTCTGATAGGAGCTGTCCTTCGCCACGCTGCGGGACACCACGTCCGCCCGGGAGCCGTCGCCGTTCAGCTCGGTGACGTAGATGCTCTCCGCCTTCTGCTCGCCGTGGGTCATCAGCCGCTCCCGCACCACCAGGGAGGCCCCGGCGGCCACGTCGGCATGGGTGGTGCGGACGGTGGAATCCACGCCCTTGATCTGCACCATTTCCATTTCCATGACGCTGCCCTCGCCCAGGTGCACCTCGGTCACCGGGTTCAGGATGCGCTTGCCGGTGCCGTCGCCCTCGCCGTAGTGCTTCTCTACGTATTTGACCTTCGCGTTCTTCTCCACGAAGAAGCGGTGCACGCCGTCGTGCTGGGAATCCTGGTTGCCGCAGTTGTGGATGCCGCACCCGGCCACGATCACCACATCCGCGCCCTCGCCCACGAAGAAATCATTGTATACCAGATCCTTCAGGCCGCTCTGGCTCAGTACCACGGGGATGTGGACGCTCTCGTTCTTGGTGCCGGGCTTGATGTGGATATCAATGCCGCTGCCGTCGGGCTTGGACACGATGTCAATATTGGCGGTGGTGTTCCGCCCCGCCAGCGCGCCATTGGAGCGGATGTTGTAGGCCCCCTCCGGGATGGTGTGCAGATCGGCGACCTCCTGGAGAATGTGCATCTGAATTTCGTCAAGTGCCATGATTACAGCCCTCCCTCTTCGATCTTGGCGCAGCCGCGGGCCACGTCGGCGCTGCGCAGCAGCTCCGGCATGATCTCCTCTTTGGAGCCCTGGGCACTGATGCCGCCGCCGGAGAGCACCACGATCTCATCGGCAATGTCCAAAATCCGCTCCTGGTGGGAAATGATGATAATGGAGCCGTGGATGGTGTCGCGCATGTGGCGGAACACCTTGATCAGGCTCTGGAAACTCCACAGGTCGATGCCTGCCTCCGGCTCATCGAAGATGGAAAGCCGGGTGCCCCGAGCCAATACGGTGGCGATCTCGATGCGCTTCAGCTCACCGCCGGACAGGGAGGCGTTGACCTCACGATTTACATAATCCTTTGCGCACAGCCCTACCTCAGAAAGGTAGTTGCAGGCCTCGCCCACGCTCAGACGCTTCTTGGCGGCCAGCCGCAGCAGATCCAGCACGGTGATGCCCTTGAAGCGGACGGGCTGCTGGAAGGCAAAGCTGATACCCAGGTTGGCCCGCTCGGTGATGGACAGCTCGGTGATGTCCGCCCCGTCAAAGAAGATCCGGCCGCTGGTGGGGTGCTCGATGCCCGCGATCAGCTTGGCCAGGGTGGATTTGCCGCTGCCGTTGGGGCCGGTGATGACGATGAACTTTCCCTCGTCCACATCCAGGTTCAGCCCCTTGATGATCTCCTTCTGACCCCTTTCCTCGGTGACGTCAAAGGTCAGATCCTTTATTTGAAGCATATGGTGTTTTCCTCCCAAAATGTCATAACACTTTCCAAACCCACATTCTACACCATTTTTCCGACGGATTCAACCATATTTCGGAAATTTGCGGGAAACTTTTCCAAAATGCGGTT
>OMCP01000762.1_pt1 | contig 10130 bp, 10 predicted proteins | sample 1646051 | NCBI WGS metagenome assembly OMCP01 (sample SAMEA103958146, study PRJEB25191) | human gut metagenome
ACTGCGTCGGGATACAGATATTACTGCGTCGGGATACAGATATTACTGCGTCGGGGTACGGATATTACTGCGTCGAGGTACGGATATTACTGCGTCGGCTAGCGCAGACGTATCCGTAGGCTTATTGAGACGGCTGAATCAGCTAACTGAGACGGCTGAATTCGCTGACAGAACTACTTGAATAGCCCGACCGGGATAAAAACAAAGCGGGCGGACCTCTTTTCAAGAAGAAGGCCGCCCTGTTTCCTAATTAAACTTTGTTGCATTAAAGAAATGCAATGCTTGAGCAAAAATATTTTTATTTCTCTATCAGTCCCTCTACATACTTGCAGAGGATACCGATGCCCTTGAGGTTTTCGCCACCCTGAGGAATGATGATGTCAGCATAGCGCTTGGTCGGTTCGATAAACTGCTCGTGCATCGGCTTCAGGACCTTGAGGTATCGGTCTACCACCATCGATACGGTGCGACCCCTGTCGATGGTATCACGCTGAATGTTGCGTATCAGGCGCTCATCAGCATCGGTATCCACGAACACCTTCAGGTCCATCAGGTCTCTCAACTTCTTGTCCACCAGCGTCATGATGCCTTCGATAATCACAACCGGCTTGGGGTCAACGTGAATCGTTTCCGGTTCACGGTTGCATTTGATATAACTATAGGTGGGTTGCTCTATCGCCTTGCCAGCACGCAGATCAGCGAGCTGCTGGTGCAAAAGCTTCCAATCGAATGCCGACGGGTGGTCGAAGTTGATCCGATGACGTTCTTCCTCGGTCATCTGCGAGGTATCGTTATAATATGAATCGAGGGGCACCACAGCCACATAATGAGGCGGCAGCACTTCTACGAGTTTCTTCACCACAGTAGTCTTGCCGGAGCCTGTGCCTCCCGCAATGCCAATAACGGTCACTTTATCTTTCATATTCTTTCTATAAGATTTCATCAAACATCTTGCGGTAGAATTCAGCCTTCTTCTCCACTGCCATAGGATAGGCACGGGAACTGGAGGGCATGCGGTACAGACGGAGTCTGCGGCCCTCGAACTGGAATTCTGCATAGCCTCCCATCTCAGGCTTTTCCTTGATGCCGAAGTGTTCTGAAAATACCTTCGTGGCAAGCTGGCCGGCTGTAAGCACCGCCCTGCAATGGGGCAGCTGGCGGAGCATGCCGTCGAGATCGGCGGGCTGCACGATCTGCAGGTCCTTGTCGGATGCCGTATTCTTGGTGCGTATCACCTGCTGTGCGGTATCATAGATGGCGACGCCCTTCTCCCTGAGAAATTCCTTAATAGCATAGAGGCGGTAGGTCTTCTTCTCTACATCCACGAAATGGAACTTATCCTGGAAGTAGATAATCCCGAATATCCTCCACATATCATTCTGGAAGTTGGGATAATACCAGGGCATGCACCACCGCTTCGCTGCAGGCGGAAACGTGCCGAGCATCAGCAGCCGCGCATTCTCGGGCAGCCACGGCTCAAAAGGATGATTCTCTACCATTTTCTACTTTTTTCCTTCACCAGGTACATCACTACCGGCAGGTGATCGCTGTAGCCGTTAAGCCATCTGCCGCCTGCCTTGGTACGCAAAGGAGCCCCCTTGTACTGACCTTCCTGCTGGATGAGGTAATCGCGGCGGAAGATGTGGTTCTTCCAGAACTTCAGAGAACTGTAGTCCTTGTTCTTACTATCCCTGTTCAGGAGATTAGGCGTGATGACAATCTGGTCGAAGAGATTCCATGAACCGCTGTAGAACAAGGTTCCCTTGCCCTCCTTGGCCAGGATGTTATACCATGGGTTATACATATCATCGGCACCTACCTCGCTGATTTCAGCCTTCGCCTTCAGCACCTTGTGCATGCTGGCGTCGGTAGGATCATCGTTCATATCACCCATCACGAACACTTTCATCGCCGGGTTCAGACGGAGCAGACTGTCTTTTACCACCTTAGTCTGGCGCGCTCCGCTCTCGCGATAGAACGGACCGGAGAAACGGCTTGGCCAGTGGCATACGATTACCGCCACATCCTCGCCCGCCAGCTCACCACGTACGGTGAAGAAACCACGGGTCTTGTAGGCAGAATCCTTGGCAAGTTCCTGTACGTAAGGCACCAATCGGGCGTTCTTCACCGTGAAGAGTGCCGGATTATAGAGCAGCGCACAATCGATGCCTCGCTTATCGGGACCCTCGATATGGCAGAACTGCATGTTTCTTGCCTTGAGAGGCGGCTGCGCGGTGAGATCTTTCAGCACGTTGGCATTCTCAACCTCAGACAGACCGATGAAGGCACAGCCCACGTTAGGCAGCACATCGGTACCCATGTCGGCAAGTACACGCGACATATTCTTGAGTTTATTGGTATATTTCATACCATTCCATCCCTTAGCAGGGAGATACTCGTAATCATTCTTACCGGCATCATGGCAGGTATCGAAGAGGTTCTCCTGGTTATAGAAACCCACAGCATACACCTGATACTGCTTGTTACCGGAAGTCTGCGACTTCTTTTTCTGTGCTGTAGCGCCCAGCCCTATCATGAGGAGGGCAGCCAGCAAGAGCAATTGTTTTCTCATACAATATTAATTATTAATGTATACCTTATTATATATGTATTTCTAAACTTCATAAGGAAATACGCAGCAAAGATACCTAAAAAACCGGAAATATCTCCATAAAAACGAATATTTTTTCAGATTTCATGCATTTTTAACATAAATAAATTCATTTTTCAAAAAATTTTTTGTTACTTTGCAGCATTAAACACATTGAATCGGAACAGAAGACACAAGACCAGGGACCACGGTAAGTCCCCTTATCGCCTAAACAAGACCTAGCGGGACATATATCATCACTGCTCAAAGAGACTGCTGTTGCCGGTTTATTAATACTTAATACATATAAACTATGCAGAAGAAAGTAAACTTAGCAATGTTAGCGCTCTTCTCGTGTTCATTGGCTATGGCTCAGAACGAAAAGACTGACCAGAACGTAGCACAGGGACTCGACGAGAATGCTTTCACCTTCTCCGAGGCACAGTTGGGCGAGGACGATGACATGTCATCCAATGTCACCATCCTCAATTCTACCAGCAACGTATACGCGAGCCAGGCAGGTTATCTGTTCTCGCCAGCACGTTTCCGCTACCGTGCCTTCAACCAGAAGTACAACGATGTCTATATCAACGGTGCTTCCATGAACGATATAGAGACCGGACAGTTCCGTTTCTCCAACATCGGCGGTTTGAACCGATTCTCCAGAAACGTAGACTTCGCCCTGCCTTTCGAAGCCAACGGCTATTCGATGACGGGCATGGCAGGCTCCAACAACTATGATTTCCGTGCCGGAAGCATGCAGGAAGGACAGTATGCAAGCGTAGGTGTTGCCAACCGCAACTATACCCTGCGCGGACTCTACTCCTACTCCAGCGGTTTCAATGAGAAGGGATGGGCAATAACAGCCGGTCTCACCTACCGTTGGGCTAACCAGGGATACGTAGAGGGAACCTTCTACAACGCCCTCTCCTATTTCTTCGGTGTGCAGAAGAAGTGGATGAACGGCCACTCGCTGAGCTTCTCTACATGGGGTAACCCGACAGAAAGAAGCACCCAGGGAGCTTCTACCGACGAGGCCTACTGGCTGGCAAACGACTACCAGTATAACCCATATTGGGGATACCAGAACGGACACAAGAGAAACTCACGCGTAGTGAACGACTTTGCCCCTTCGGCTATCGCTACATGGGACTGGGAAATCAACGACCAGATGAAGCTCACCACATCGGTGTTCGGAAAATACTCTATGTACAAGAGCACCAAGCTCAACTACAACAACGCAGAGAATCCACAGCCAGACTACTGGAAGAACATGCCATCAGCCAACTACTATGTATGGGGCGACTACAAGAACGGCAACAACATGTATACCTGGGAAAACTGGAACAACGCCGTAAACTACTGGCAGGCAAGCAAACAGAACCGACAGATTAACTGGAACCGCCTGTACTATGCCAACCAGCAGGCAGCCAAGAACGGACAGGATCTGCTATACTATGTTCAGGCTAAGCACAACGACAACCTGACCCTGAGCCTGTCATCCGTTCTGAACACCAAGCTGACCAAGAAATCGAACCTGGCTACGGGTATCATGCTCGGAAAGAGTACCAACCAGCACTATCAGACACTGGAAGACATGCTGGGCGGTGCCATCTTCCACAACATCAACACATATGCCCTGGGAGATTATCCTAAGACCGACCCACGTGTGCAGTACGATCTGAACACAGCCGGTCCTAACAACACAGGCAAGCTGGTTTACGAGGGCGACAAGTTCGGTTACGACTATCGCATCGACGTGAACAAGGCAAACGCATGGAGCACCTATACAGCCGAATTCTACAACATGAAGGCGATGCTGAGCGGACGTATCGGATATACCGGAATGAACCGCCGAGGCTACATGCGCAACGGTATGGCACCGAACAACAGTCAGGGCAAGAGCGGCACAGCCAACTTCCTGGACGGTGGTGTAAAGGGAAGCCTGAACGTGGATATGGGCAGAGGTCATGCCTTCAGCATCGGAGCCGGATACGAGTTGCGTGCGCCGATGGCAAACACAGCCTTCATTTCGCCTGAAATCAGCAACGACTTCGTGACTAACCTCAAGAACGAGCGCATCTTCAGCTCTGAATTCAGCTACCAGTATCGCAACGCATGGCTGAGTGCCAACGTGAGCGGTTACTACAGCCGACTGGAGAACGTTACGGAATGGCAGAACTTCTACAACGATGATGAGAACTCATTCACCTACGTGAGCATGACCGGACTGAAGAAGGAATACTATGGTGTAGAGGTGGGCGCTAAGTTCAAGCTTACATCATGGCTCGACCTGAAGACTCTGGGCGCTATGAGCGAGGCAAAGAACATCAACAATGTAAACGCCGTATACATGCTCTCAAAGAGTGCTGAGGTTTACCAGGACAAGGCTTACGTGATGAATATGCGCGAGAGTGGCACACCGCTCACAGTGGGAAGCATCGGTCTCGATGCCCACGTAAACGGATGGTTCGTCAACCTCAATGCCAACTATTACGACCGCATCTACCTCTCTTATTCTCCAAGCTACAGATATGAGAAGGTGCTGACCAACCGCCAGGCTGCCCACAAGGCATTCCCTGAAATCTTTGCTCCTACTACACTCGACGGTATGAGCTGGACTGAGGATGCTGTAGCCCAGGAGAAGGGTCACGGAGGATGGATGGTTGACCTGAGCATAGGCAAGAGCGTGAAACTGAAGAAGGGTTCTCTCAACTTCAACCTCATGATTACCAACCTGCTGAACAACCAGACCATCGTAACAGGCGGATATGAGCAGAACTCACGTTCAAGCTATACAGTGGATGCTAACGGCAACGTGAAGAATCCACGCCTCTACCAGTTCTCCAAGAATCCTAAGAAGTATTACACCTGGGGTACCAACGGCATGTTCCAGGTATCTTACAGATTCTAAAGAGCAGTTTCTCTTTAACATAAAGAACAGGGAGCAATCCCGTTTCTCTATAACAATAAAAAGAAAGAACAATGAAAAAGATAAAATTCATAGCATTGGCATTCCTGGCACTGACTCTGGGGTCGTGTATGGGCGACGGTTATGCTGACCCAGACCTGACCGAGAAGGTGCCTGCATCTCCATGGGGCAACAACAGCCTGAGGGAGAATAATGTGATCAGCATAGCAGATTTGAAGACCCAGTTTGCTACGATTATCAACAGCGACAATGGCTACAAGCTGATTGAGAAGGACATGATGATCAAGGCGGTAGTGACGGGCAATGATGTCAGTGGCAATATCTACAACCAGGTGAGCGTACAGGATGCATCCGGCGCAATCATCATTGCCATCAACGGAAGCGGCCTGTCAGGTTATCTTCCTGTTGGTCAGGAGATTCTCGTAAACCTGAAGGGTCTCTATATCGGAAGTTACAAGAAGTTGCCTCAGATTGGCGGTGTGAATACCAAGCTCTCAGATGGAAGTCTGGGTATGGGAAAGATAGAGCGTGCCATCTGGAACGAGCACTTCAAGATTCTGAACCCTGGCGAGGCGAATGCAAGCACGGTAGTGCCAGAGGAGTTTGACCTGACAAAGCTTACTGATGCAGCCTATATGGAGGCTAACGTGTGCAAGCTGATGACCCTGAAGAAAGTGAAGTTTGCTTCTGCCAACGGTACAAACGTATGGGCGCCAGATGATACCAATACGAGTCTGGAACTGATTGATGCCGAAACGGGCAAGAGAATCAACAAAAACAACCTGGTAGTGCGCAACTCGGGTTATTCTAAGTTTGCCAACGAGGTGGTTCCACAGGGCGTATTCGATATCACCGGTATCTTCACCCGATTCGGCAACACCTGGCAGATTGTACTTCGCAACACGGATGATCTGAAGGCATCAGAAACAGGCGGTACATTGGAGAAGCCTTATACCGTGGCTCAGGCACTGGAGAAGATCAATGCCGGTACAGCAGGCGATGCTAAGGTTTATGCTACCGGTATCATCGTAAAGGTGAAAGATGTAGATACTGGCACGTATGGTAACGCTACATTCGTTATCTCTGACGACGGTAAGGATACAGAAGGCAAGACTCTCGAGGTATTCCGTTGCTTAAACATCGATGGTGCAAAGTGGACAGAGGAAACCAAGGGTATCCTTGTACCAGGCAAGAAGGTGGTTGTATCAGGCACCCTGCTTGATTATAACGGCACCAAAGAGATCAAGGGTGGCAATCTCATCTCTATCAAGTAATTACTGATTATCAAAATAGTAACAATATTTAAAAAGACAATAATATGAAAAAGTATATATTTTCAGTTTTGATGGCGGCAATGGCAGCCTTCACATTCAGCAGCTGTGAGGACGTACCAGAGCCTTATACACTGCCTACTAAGCCTGAGACTCCAGGAAACACAGATCCTAACCAAAAGGGTTCTGAAAGCAATCCATATACTGTAACAGAAGCCATCGCCCTCATCAAGACAGGTACAGCACCTTCTACAGCTGTATGCGTAAAGGGTAAGATTACAGCCGTAACTTTCTTCAACGCAACCTATAGCAGTTTGTCATATAACATCGCAGACGAGGGCTCTTCAGATGTTATCGAAGTATACTCTGGCAAAGGCAAGGATGGTGCAAACTTCTCTTCCAAGGATGACTTGAAAGTTGGTCAGACCGTAGTAGTAAAAGGAATCGTCAAGGCATTCACGAAGAATGATGGCACTATTGTCAATGAAATCGACAAGAACAGCACCATCATCTCTATCGAGAACACAGGAACTACATCTCCTGATACTCCAACAACTGGTAAGGGTTCTCTCAGTGACCCATACAACGTGGCAGAAGCTATCGCAGCCATCAAGGCTGGCACAGCGCCTACTACACAGGTTTACCTGACAGGTATCATCTCAGATGTTGCTTTCTACAATGAGACATACAAGAGCATCACCTATTACATCTCAGACGATGGCAAGAGTAAGGACATGCAGGTTTACTCTGGTAAGGGACTGAACGGCGCAGACTTCGCTTCTAAGGAAGATTTGAAGGTGGGTCAGAAGGTTACTATCCTGGGTAAGATCATGAAGTTCGTTGATAAGAATAATAACGAAATCATGGAGGTTGCTCTATCGTTAAGATTGAAGGTGAAGGTACAGGCGGCGGTGAGGTTAAGCCAGACCCAGCCCCAGGAACAAACGCAGGTATTACTATCAACGACCTGACCGTAACGTTGGCTAACAGCGGTGTAACAGCCGGCGAAAGCCTTAAGATTGACGACATCAGCGCATTGAAACCTGATGATACTCTTACAGAGATCAAATTGTCTGACGGCACAGTTATCGCATTTGACAAAAACAGCGGTACAACCCCTCCTGCTTACAACGCAAAGTTTAAAGAGTTGCGTATCTATGCAAACAACAAGATGACTTTCACGGCCAGCAAGCCTATCGCAAAGATCATCTTTACTTGCACATACGATACAAACAAGAAGTGGAATGCTGTAGGTAACAAAACTGCTACAGTAGTATTCTCAGGAAATACAGCAACCTATACAAATACCTTCGATGGTACAGGCGGTGGCGTTCAGCTCCGTATTGCCAAGATGGAAATCGTATACGCAAAGTAATTCCCCTAGTAGATATTATGTATTAGAAAAAATACTGATCCCCATCGTCCTCTACACAAACAGAGGCGATGGGGATTTCTTCTTAAACGCCTAACAGAACACATCGCCTGTCATAACTTGAGAACCTACGTATTATGCTCATTTCTAAAATATTTCTTAAAAAGAAGAGGAAAAATTTGGTGGTTTCAGGAAAAAAGCGTAACTTTGCAGCCTGAAATTGATAACAGGCTATAATGGGCATGCCCCGATAAGGGACACGAAATGATGCAACAAGCATCCCCATGACGTCTAATTTTAATAACCCAATAAAAATAAAAAAGAAAAATGAAAAAAGGTATTCATCCAGAGAATTATCGTCCTGTAGTATTCAAGGATATGTCTAACGGCGATATGTTCCTCTCTCAGTCTACATGCAAGACTAACGACACTGTTGAGTTCGAAGGCGAGACTTATCCAGTTGTTAAGATTGAAATCTCTAGCACATCTCACCCATTCTACACAGGTAAGAGCAAGCTCGTTGATACAGCGGGTCGCGTAGACCGCTTCATGAACCGTTACGGCAAATTGAAGAAGTAATAATATACCTTTTTTATAAGGATATATTTATTATCGCAAAGATACTGAGTGCATTCCAGCGTAGTTGCATATACGTAGGAATGCACTTTTTTTCTCTATTCTATCCTTATGCAATCGATTTCTACATACATTATTATATAGAAAGTACTTAATCTTTAACTTCAAAACATTATCGAGAATTATGAAGCATACTAAGTTTTTTATCTTCGCACTCGTTGCTGCGATGACGTTCTCTGCCTGCGGCACTGACGATACCCTGCAGTTCTATTATCCTGAAAACGGTGGTACTACCGGTGGCGGTAATACGGGTGGCGGAAGCACAGGCGGTAATACGGGTGGCGGAAGCACAGGCGGCAATACCGGTGGTGAATCAACCGATAAGAACAATACAAACAAGAATGTGGCTACTGCCAACATGCCACAAGTGGTAAGAAACGCTATCGGTGGTCTGGAGTTCCCAAAGCTCAAGAATAATGGTACCAGCTATGCCATCGTTCACATGGATAATACAACAGGTATGTTGAACTATTCTACAGAATGGGATGACAACATGAAGAGCCAGAGATGGAGCTGCTATACTTTCCACACCGGAAACACGGCATCTAACGTAAAAAGATGGGATGCTCCTCAGGGCGAGCGCCAGTATCCATGGGATACAGATTTGCAAGAACAGTGGGGAATCACAGATTTCACAGAAGACCCTACTCCTACAGCTCAAGGCTTTGACCATGGTCATATCTGCCCTTCTGCTGACCGCAAACTCAATCTGACACAGCAGAAGCAGACTTTCTTCATGACCAACATGCAACCACAGTACAGCAACTTCAACCAGCGTGGCACCTGGTATAAGATGGAGGAAGATCTTCGTAATAAAGCTCCAAAGATTGATTCTGATACCCTGTTTATCGTGAAGGGCGGTACCATCGACCCAGTTGGCAGCGAGAGTAATCTCCTGGGCTGGAAGAAGAATGGTGCTTCTAGCGAAACAAAGAAGCCAGGCTATATCCCAATACCAAAGTATTTCTTTGTAGCTGTTTTGAAAAAGGAGTTTAATAAGAGCAAAAACCAGTATACCTACAGTGCCTTCGGCTACTGGTTCCTTCACGAGAACAAGGCATTTGAAAAGGGCGATAAGCTCGGCAAATATGTCGTAAACATCAAGACGCTGGAAGACAAAACCGGCATCGACTTCTTCTGTAATCTCCCGGATGAAATAGAGAAGGATGTGGAAAACGTAGATGCAGAAGCTCTCAAGAAACTCTGAGGCTTTAAATAAAAGGCTATATACAAACAAAAGAAGAGGGTGTGTCATAAGTTTATGGTTCACCCTCTTCTTGTTGTTGGAAAAGATAGGATATGTTGTTGGAAAAGATAGGATATGTTGTT